>Ga0207072_1021_pt1 | contig 51895 bp, 51 predicted proteins | sample Alteio_BWMinHeat_68_FD_153570 | JGI IMG/M metagenome (GOLD analysis project Ga0207072, IMG submission 153570) | Enriched cells from forest soil in Barre Woods Harvard Forest LTER site, Petersham, Massachusetts, United States -... | ecosystem: Environmental > Terrestrial > Soil > Temperate forest >... | reverse complement strand
CACCCGTGATTTATATGACGCAAAATCGACCATAAACTTAAAATATCAATGGATAAATGAGATAGGCAATTAAAAAGAACATCAGCGTCGATAACACGTCGTTAAACGCTGTGACGATAGGCCCTGAGGCCACTGCAGGATCGATTCCAAAGCGAGCAAAGAAAAATGGGGAGAGCGATCCTAAAAGGGTAGCCATCATGCACGCGCCAAACACCCCGAATGAAACCATCGCCCCCACTGCAACGGCTTCGTTGAACGGGTTGCTAATTCCAACGCTATTGAGGAGATAAACAATGCTTCCACACAGGACTCCGAACAAGGTGCCAATGAGAAGTCCGATGCTAAACTCTTTTTGCACAGCCTGAAGGCGGGAACCCATCGAAAGGGAGCCTGTCGACATCCCGCGCACTAAAATCGTACTGCACTGAATGCCGACGTTTCCCGACATCGCGGCAATTAAGGGAACGAAAAACGGAACGTGGTAAAACCAGGAGCGGTCCTTGAAATGCGCCATGGCAGTGGCAGTGATCAATCCCCCGCACAGCGTGACAAAGAGCCAAGGAGCGCGCAGGAAAAAGCGTTTGAGAATGGGCTCTTGTTCACTGACATCTTCAGCTGTACCAGCGATGTTCGCGATCGTTTCGTCAGCAATATCTTCCATCGCTTCGACGACGTCTTCATATGTGATCACCCCTACCAAATGGTCACGCTCGTCGACAACAGGAAGAGCGGGGATTTCATAGCGCTCGACCAAATCGACCACTTCATCGCGCGAATCGTTTGGGGTGACTTTATGCAAGACGGGGCGCATCACCTGCCGCAATGGCAAATGGTGTTGGTTGACGATCAAATTTCTTCCTGGGACATAACCTGCTAAACTGCCGTCGTCATTCAACACAAAAATGCGGCGGGTGAGGTCAATGCCAGGGTTATCGCGGATGTAGGCAGCAACTTCCCCAATCGTCGTGTTCATGGGAAAGGCGAAAAATTCGTTTGTCATCAAGCGCCCAGCGCTGTGACGGTCGTGCTTTTGTAGCTCTTTGATACGCGAGGCTTTTTTGGGATCGAGCTGCTCTTGGATCCGTTTGAGGCGGCGATTTGACATGTCGTCGAGGATCCAGACAGCCTCGTCGGGGGGCATTCTTTCAATCAAGCGCTTGATCTCTTCATCCCCAATGCGGCGCAAAATGGCAACGCGGGTGTTACTGCCCGTGTTGATCATGAAGATGATTTTGGCATTGAGGTCGGGCAAGTTGTCGTAGACGACGACGCGCGAACTGGGCGGTAAACGGGTCACAGCGTGTGCTAAGTCGATCGGATCGTGCTCGCTTGCAATTTTCGCAATGTCATGGAGGAGGATTTGGTAAGTTTCTTTATGAAAGGCGTTTTCTAATTTAGCGTTGAGGACGTCATCGAGCTGGCTGGTTTTGGTGTCCATGAGATTGCCTGAAGCCATCCCATACTCCTCTTCCAGCTCTTCTGTTTCGTCTTGGGGATTCTCCACGCATTGCACCTAACGTTTTAATGTTTAGATTACTTGGGCGAATCCTAAAAGACAAGGTTTTTTAGAGGTGCTAAGCCTTAATGAGCTCGCCTTCTAGCCAACTCAAATACGCCTCATTGCCGCCATCGATGGTGCGAAAGGTGATCTCGGGGACTTCGTAGGAACAGTTCTCTTCGATCGCTTTTCTGATGGTGTCGTACTGATCGCGACGGGTTTTTAGCACGATTTTGCTTTCCTGGGAAGTTTCGAGCTGGCCGTTCCAGCGGTAGATCGATTCGATCCAAGGGATGATCTGTGCACAGGCGACAAGCCTTTCTTGAACGAGGTAGCGGGACACCTTTCTTGCCTCATCTAAGCTGCCAGCTGTCCAGTGGATTTCGATGTATTCGCTCATGGGAGTCTCCTTAGATAAATGCCAAATTGTTCAGCCGCAAATCGACCACGCGGAAGCGGCTGCGATCTTCTTGAAAGAGTGCTTTTGGGTGGTATGTGCGCAAACGCACGTAATTGTGCAATTGGTGTTCCCAATTCTCAGGTGTAAGGCGCAAGATGCGTTTGTTCTTCCAAAACTCAGGATTTTGTTCGACGATCTTCTCTTCCCCTTCTTCGAGGATTACGATAATTTGCCGTTGACCAAGCACTGGCGCTGCAGCTTTAGAAAGATCGACGCTGATCAAATGCGTTGCATCGCCTAAAATGCGGGGAATATTTGTAAGAAGCAGGTAGGCAAGTTCACTGTTTTTACCCATTAAACTGCTTCCCCAAGGGGGACGACTGGAAGAGGGAAGCTGAGCCTCTTCAAAATAAACGACTGGGATCTTTTTCGGTGTGAAGTAAGGTTTAAGGGGGAAAAGGGTGCCCGTTGCATCAAAAGCTGTGTTAGCAAAATTGCCGATGAGTGCCACTGGTTCGCGCAATTCTAGGTCGACGTGGATTGTTCCTGGCCGAATTTTTTTGACCTTTGCTTCTTTGATCGCAACTGTTGATTTGAGCTTTTCTTCCGCTTCGTTACTATTAAAGGAAAACAGATTTGTCGGCTCATCGACAGATAAGCCGAGCAGTTCGGCCAAATGCCCTGCCTTCAAGAGGTCGCGTTGAGCCGTTGTTTGAACAAGAGCAACAATGTGATAGGCAGAATCTGTGCGTTGCTGCACTTGTGAATAGCGGTAATAGCTGAGTCCCAACAACGCTGTTCCATTGATCAGCGCGACCGATAGGAAAATGAGCCCCCACGCTTTTTTGGTCGGAATTGTGGGATTAGCCACAAGCGGCTCCTTTTGCCAATAGTTGCAACACCTCACTTGAAAGTTTTGTGATATCGCCTGCCCCTAATGTGACGACGAGATCTCCCGGTTTCAAAAAATCTGCAACTTCTTGCGCTAAATGGGAGCGTTCGACAAATTGGGATGGGCATCGATTCGCTCCTTGAATATCAGCTACGACCACTTCAGTAGTGATGCCTGGAATGGGTTGTTCGCGCGCAGAGTAGATCTCTGAGACAAAGAGGTGATCGACTTCTTCGAAAACTCCTTCATACTTGCCCAGGCAGCTCTGTGAACGGGTGTAGCGATGGGGCTGGTAAGCCGCGATGAGGCGGCGGTCGCCAATAGCGCTCCGAAGACCTTGGAGAGTGGCTTTGAGCTCGGTGGGATGGTGAGCATAATCGTCGATGAACAAGATCCCTTCACACTCCCCTTTCCGTTCGCAGCGGCGCAAGACACCACTGAAGGTTGCAAACGCCTTCCGAATCATCGCTTCTTCGACACCTAGCTCAAGCGCCAATCCAAATATGGCCGCAGCATTCAAGATGTTGTGAGAACCGATCAAGGAGAGATCGATCTCTCGATATTCCTTTCCTCTATACTGTACATCGAACGTTTGCATCCACCCTTTTGCCTTGGCGTGTGTGATGCGAAGCTGACAGTCTGCTGAAAACCCGTAAGAGGTGCCCTGAGGCTTAATTTGCCGCAGCAAGGGATCATCGCCGCAGTAGAACAAGAGATGGGGATCTGTGATTTTCTTCATGAACGTTTCAAATGTGCTCACAAGTGAAGTAAGAGTCCCATAAAAATCCATGTGATCTTCGTCGATATTCGTGACAATCGCGCCATAGGGTAGATAATTGAGAAATGTTCCATCGCTTTCACACGCCTCTGCAACGAAGAAATCGTGGCTGCCATGGCCGCTGTTGCTTTTAAACTGAGGAATGACGCCGCCAATCGCGAATGAGGGTTTTAAACCAGCAACGTGCAAGACCCACGTGAGCAAAGAAGAGGTGGTCGTCTTTCCATGCGTACCAGCCACGCAAAGGGAATGGCGGCATTTTTGCATCAGGCGCTGCAGCAATTGGGAGCGGTGTAGAAGTGTACAGCCAAGCTGAAGCGCAGCTTGGTATTCGGGATTCTCTTTTTTGATGTCTGTCGAATAGACGACTGTCGCATCTTTTTCTACATGTGTTGCAGAGTGCCCAATGTGTACTTTTGCACCCGCCTGGATAAGCGTTTGCACTTGCGGGCCAGCAGCAACATCGCTCCCCGTCACGGGAATCCCTTGCTGTAAAAGTAAGTGAGCAAGCCCACTCATTCCAATGCCACCAATTCCGATTAAATGATACTTCTCTTTCATCAGTCAAACTCCTTTACGATTGTCACTAAATTTTTCATGCGCGCACGCGATTTATACAAGCGAATTGCTCGACGCATCCCTGCTAATATTTCATTCTGTTGACACAAAAATGCACTTAACGTCGATGAGAGCCTTTCAACGGTCACTTCCTTCTCCGCCAACTTCATCCCTCCCCCCACTGTCGCTGCAATGAAATTCGCATTGTGTGTTTGGTGGTCTTCAGCAGCCTGAGGATAGGGAATGAGCAAAGCGGGTACTTCAAATTCAATAAGTTCTGCAATGGTACCCGCCCCTGCGCGTGAAATGACACAATCTGCTGCCTGCCACGCTAGGTCCATGCGCGATTCAAAGGCTTTGACGGAAGCTTTGATCCCATGTGTTGCGTAGTAGTGAGAGACTTTTCTGACAAGAGTGGTATCACCGACGATGTGGATGATCTGAAAGGGGAGGTGTTTAATCGCGCAGAAGGTTTGCAAAAGAGCTTCATTGATTGCCTTAGAACCTTGAGAACCTCCAAACACCAAGATGACCATCCAATCCATATCGAGCCCAAAATAGCTTCTTGCCGCTTCTTTGGTGGCGCTTCCTTGTTGGAAGCCGGCTCTTAAGGGCATACCCACTTCGAGAACGTTGCCATTCAATAGATGGACTGTTTCTGGAAATTGGACCCCTGTCAATGCAGCCCAGCGAGACATCAACCGAGTTGTTTTACCAGGAATGCTGTTCGACTCGTGCAACACGATCGGCACCGATAATAAGCGGGCCGCAACTAAAGGGGGAAATGTGTAAAAACTGCCAAATCCAACGACGACAGAAGGGTTAAATTTTTTGATGATGACGCGGCTTTGCCAGATGCCACGAGCAATTTTTCCCACAGCCAATGCCACTTTACTGGGATCTCTGGAGACAAAGCTGCCGCACGAAACGGTGTAAGACTCGTATGAGCCGCGGTCAAAATAGCGATTTTCCGAAAGTCCGCCTCCAACAAAGACAACTTCGCAAGAAGGATCTTCGACGGAAAGCTGCTGAGCCAGCGCAATCGCAGGAAATATGTGCCCACCTGTTCCTCCGGTGGCGATCATGATGCGTCTACCCATGAACGACTGACTCCTTTGACTGAGAAATATTTAACCTAGGAACAGCAGTTTCTAGGTTTAATAGCAAAGACAAGCCCACTATGTTTGCCATCAGCGAGCTCCCTCCTTGACTAAAGAGGGGAAGATTCAAACCTGTGCTAGGAAGCAGTCCAGAGACAACTCCCAAGTTGAGAAATGCCTGAAAACAAAGCAAAAATGTCGCTGTCGATGCGATAAAGAATGCCCCTTGGTTTTGTGCTTGGTAGGCAATTGTCAGTCCGCACGACAACAAAATGAGGTAAAGCAAAATCAAACCAATCATTCCCACAAAGCCAAACTCCTCAGCATAGATTGCAGCAATGTAGTCGTTCTGGGCTTCTGGCAAGTAGCTCAATTTCTGCAAACTATTTCCCGGTCCCTTCCCCCACAATTGTCCAGAGCCTGCCGCAATTTTTGCTTGGTAGGGCTGATGGCCCTTCCCCTTCAAATCGAGCTCAGGATGTAAATAGACTTTCAGCCGAGCCGAAACATACGGAAGTTGAGAGGCAAACGTTCCTAACACAAGCGTAGCGATCAAAAGCGGCCATGCCCAGAACTTAAACGGGATCCGCATGACAAAACAAAGCATGATCAAGGTCAAACCCATCACTCCAGCCGTTCCATTATTGGGTTCGATGAGGACTAAAAAAATGGGAATAGCAGCCAATCCGATCAATTTTAGAAACTCGACAAAAGCGAGTTCCCCCTCTTGATATTGCATCAACCGCTGGATGAAGAAAGCGGGGACGAGATACTTCACAAACTCTGAGGGTTGAAAGGAAAAGCCAGCCAGATGGAGCCAGCGGCGCGATCCATTCACTTCCCGTCCGATCCCTGGAATCAATGTCAAAACCAAAAGAAACGTAAAGAAAACGAGCAAGGGTTGGCTATAAAAGAGCAAGTTGCGATATCCGATGCGATAAGTCATCCATCCAATGAACAAACCACTTACGGCATAGAGGATCTGTTTGTAGAGGGCCTGATGAGTCCCTCTTTCGATTTCATGGTCGAGAATTTCAGCTGAAGTCGTACTAAATATCATCACGATCCCCAACAAAAAGATCACAGTAGCCACAAAAACAAGCAAGGGCCTAGCATAACTACTCATCTCAACGTACGCGTATTCGATCGCCGACTTTTAAGTTGCGTGCTTTCCCCTCATCCAATCCATTGAGTTTGAGGAGTTGATCGACTTCCACTCCAAACTCCTTTGCAATCTTCCAAGGGCTATCCCCTGTTTTGACTGTGTAGTATTGAGGCTCTCCCGCTACAGCCTTTTTCTCAGAAGGCTTTGGCGCCGGTGTCAAGGTGGCAACAACAGGCTTTTGCGCAACGGCCACTTCGTTACCAGCCGACTTATTTTTCGCGGGAACTTTTAAAACTTGTCCAATGGAGAGTTTTGAAGAGGTCAAATTATTCGCCGCTCTGATAGCCTCAACAGTTGTCCCATTATTGCGAGCAATTTTCTCTAAAGCATCTCCGCTTTTCACGGTCACTTCGATGTAATTCTGGCCTCTGCTGTCGTTTGAGGCAGTCAATTTCGCAGGCGCAAGCACTACACCTTTTGGCTCGTCATTATCCCATTCGTCGTCTTCGATAAAAGTGACTTGCTGCGGGTTTGTCGTTTTGAGTTCTTTTAGGAACGTATCGACGTCTTGGGCACTCTCTTCAACGCTCAACTCCTGCTGCTTTGGAGATGAATACTCGTTGCGAGCAACTTCTTTGCTTGGCGGCACTGACTGGTTAGTACTGGTTGTGTCATCATCCACATTGACAGCTAGCATAAATAGAATTGCTAACAGCCCTGCATTGATGAGTAAAGCAATCACAATCGTATCTCTACGGCTCATGAATCACCCCTTTTTAAACTGGTTTTAGAATGTACAATGCGCTGAAATTCTTCCCCTCGATGCGCATAGTCCTTGAACATATCATAACTTGCACAACCTGGCGACAAAAGAATTGCATCTCCTGCATTCGCATTTTTCTTTGCAGCATCGACAGCCTCTTCCAATGTTGTGTAGACGCTTACTGGCACGTGCGGCTCGAGATCGCGCTTGATCATCGGCGAAGCTTGTCCGATCGCACAAACGGCTTTGACTTTTCCAGCAAATGCAGAAATCCATGGCAAATAGGGCGCTCCTTTATCGACTCCCCCTGCAATTAAAACAATTGGCCCTTGCACTGTTTCCACAGCGCGAATCACGGCGTCGATGTTCGTTCCCTTGCTGTCGTCATAATAGCGCACACCGCTATCCACTGTTACAAATTCGATGCGGTGCTTCGGTTTCTGAAAAGTTTCCAATGCCTTGATAAACTGCTCTCCAGTCACTCCGTAGCGATGGCAAACGGCAAATGCGGCCATGATATTTTCGACGTCGTGGGAACGGCGCGTCCCATAAGTGCTGGGAAGCTTCAGTTGCGATTTTCCGTCGATCGTAATCACTCCCTCTTTTGCCACGACAGAACAAGAAGGGTCGTAGCCGTACAAAATGGGATCTATTTGCGCAAAAAGGGGCCGATATTGCTCAAAGGCAGCTTGCTCGAGATAGAAAGCTCCCCCTTCGACGAGAAGATCTGTGATATGCGCCTTGGAGCGCGCATACGCATCCATCGTTTGATACCGGTCGAGATGATCTGGAGTGATGTTGAGCAAAATAGCTGAATCTAAGCAGGGCTCTTGCATCGTGTCGATTTGGAATGAACTCAATTCCACAACGGCATAGGCACACTTTTCCTGTTCGAGGGTATCCACAGCATCCGTCAATGCCACCCCCACATTCCCCAAAGCAAGCGCTTTATGCCCACAACTATTTAAAACATGTGTGATAAGCAGAGTCACCGTCGTCTTCCCATTTGTGCCTGTCACTCCGATGCACGGAATGGCAATTTCTCGAAAGGCTAGCTCCACCTCACCTATAATCGGGAGGTTGGCTTCACGCGCCAACTGCCAGATCCTGTGGTGGGGTGGGACCCCCGGAGAGACAACCAAAAGGTCCTGTGATTTTAAATCTTTGACCTCTTCTTCATGAACAAGCGCGCACCCCTCTGCGCGAAAGAGTGCCATATCGGGATGGTTTGCTAAATGGTCCCGATTTCCATCGATGCCCGTCACGCTTGCTCCACGCTTCAGCAAAAAACGGACAGCCGCGCGCCCACTTAAACCTAATCCCAACACAGCCACGCGCAATTTTGACAGTTTCATAAGCTCACCTATTGAAATTTCAACGAAGCTAGACCGACCAGAGCCAACAGAAGTCCGATAATCCAAAAGCGAATGACCACTTTTGTCTCCGGCCACCCTTTATATTCAAAATGGTGATGGATGGGAGTGCATAAAAAAATCCGTTTCTGGCGAGTTTGGAAGCTCCAGATTTGCAGAATCACCGAAACGGTTTCCATGACAAAAACGCCGCCGATAATCCCCAACAGAAGTTCCCGCTTCAATAACACCGCTGCAACCCCAATAATGCCCCCTAGAGCGAGTGAGCCTGTATCTCCCATAAACACTTGAGCCGGGTAACCGTTGTACCACAAAAAGCCGATGCAGGCACCGACAAAAGCACTTAAATAGATGGCAATCTCGCCGCTTCCCTCGATGTAGGCAATGTTCAAGTAGCTTGCCAGTTGGACGTGGTTTGACAAAAAAGCAAACAAAGTTAAGCAACTTGCCACCAAGATCAAACACCCTGCCGCAAGGCCATCGAGCCCATCAGTCAAGTTCACGCTATTGGATGTGCCGACCACGACAAAAATGATAAATGCCCCCGCAAGAAGCAGGAGTCCGCCTGTCAAAAGATGGATCGGCTCTTTGAAAAATGGGATATAGATCCGAGAGGCAAATTCTTGCAGAGGCACTTGGGTCAATGACGTGGCGCCATGTACTTTTGGCTCCTCTGTGGAGGCCTTCACCACCTCCTTAATCACTGGAGGGTGAAACCACTCCCCTTGTGCGATTCCCTGGTTAGCGGCAGGAACCAAGAGATAGATGGCGAGCAGCAACCCGATCATCCCTTGAATGCACAATTTTTGCTTCCTGTTAAGACCCTTCGAATTCTTGTACTTCATTTTCAAGTAGTCGTCTCGAGCTCCTAGTAAACCCAATGTCACAGTCGTAATGAAAAAAATCAGAGTAAAAATGCTCCTCAAATCCATCCACAAAAAGAGAGAAATTAGCATAGCGATCAAGATCAAAGCCCCACCCATCGTCGGGGTCTCTTTTTTCTTCGCGTGGAGCTCGGCCAGTTGTGGGCAATATTCCGTTAACTCCGACTGTTCGTTTTTAATGCGATAGACTTTTTTGATAAACCAAGGACCTAGAAAAATAGTAATCAACAGGGCTGTCATCGCAGCCAAAGTCATCCGCGTGGAGTAGTTCTGAAAAGCAACGGGGAACTTAATCCCGAGCGAAGTTTGAAACCAATTGATTAAATAAAAGATCATGTCATTTAAACCTTAAAGAGGGTGAAGATTATGATTTTAGCTCATTTTGCTCAACGAAAAAGATTGACTGATGAGGCTTTTCTGATGGCTAAAAAATCTAGTTTCCAGTAGAATTGCGGTTTATGTAATTAGGGGGGAAAATGAGCAATAAACGCGCTATTAATTGGGTGCCGACCCTATTTATCGGGATTTATCACGTTGCTTTGCTCGTGTTGTTGCCAATTTACCTCTATTTTAAGCTGCCGAGCTTAGGAGCCGTGGTGACGGGAGCTGTCCTCCTTTATATAACGGGTTTGAGCATTACCGCTGGATACCACCGCTATTACGCCCATCGGACGTTCAAAACCAACCAGGTTGTCGAGTGGATACTCCTTTTTTTAGGTTCAATGGCCGCACAAGGAAGTGCTTTGCGCTGGGCGTTCGACCACAGAATCCACCATGCACATGTCGATACTCAAGAGGACCCCTATTCTATTGAAAAAGGGTTTTGGTATGCCCATTTCCTGTGGATCTTGGACGTTCCACGGGAGATCGAACCAAAAGTGGTCTCCGACCTTCTCAAAAATAAGTTAGTCATGTTTCAGCACAACCACTACCGCTGGACGTTGATTGGGACAAATGCATTAGTCGTTCTCCTCACGGGGTGGCTCTTTAACGACTTTTGGGGTGCCTTCTTCATCACCTGCTGGACAAGGATCTTCTTCCTGCACCACTTTACTTGGTTCATCAACTCTCTAGCCCATGTGTGGGGCGATAAACCCTTTAGCCAAGAAATGTCAGCCGTCGATAATTATTTCCTATCCCTCTTAACATTCGGCGAAGGGTACCACAATTACCACCACACCTTTGCCAACGACTATAGAAACGGTGTCCGCTGGTTCCACTACGACCCAACGAAGTGGCTAATTTGGACCTTGAATAAGTTCGGATTAGCGCACCACTTGCGCCGGACAGATGAGGCGACGATCCGCAAGCGCATGGTTGTCGAAAGCAAGATAGCCGTGCTAGAGAAAATCAAAACTTTTTATACTTCAAATGCACGCGAAGTCGAATCCAAGGTGCAAGAACTTTCCGATTGCCTCGTAGCAAAATTAAGCCAAATTGCTGCCCTCAAAGAACAGTATTTGAACTACGATCCCGCTACAGCTTCTCGTGAAGCTCTTAAAGCCCTCAAACAAGAGCTCAAGCAACTCAATCGCGATCTAAGAAGCGACTGGCACCGCTGGAAAGAGCTGTGTGACGGAATCATGTCGTGTAAACTTCTCCCCGCTTAAATTGTTTTTATCTCATTGTTGAAAAACAATTGACGGCAGAGTTCTAAATGCGCTATAAGGGCGAGTTCAAAAACGGTGGCATGGCCAAGTGGTAAGGCAGAAGCCTGCAAAGCTTCCATCCCCAGTTCGAATCTGGGTGCCACCTTACTTTATCTATGATCTATCTCGTTGCAACGCCCGTCGGCAATCTCTCCGACATCACATTTCGTGCACTGGAAACTCTTAAAAGCGTTGATTACATCCTTTGCGAAGATACGCGCGTGAGCCAGCAACTCCTTTCCCACTACGCAATCAAAAAACCACTGGTCAGTTACCACAAATACTCTGAATCCTCGCAACAAGAACGAATTCTTTCCGATCTTAAAGAAGGCAAAAAAATCGCCCTCATCTCTGATGCTGGCACACCGGGAATAGCAGATCCAGGCGCACAACTTGTCGCCGCATGTCGGTCCGAAGCAATCCCCGTTACGCCAATTCCAGGCGCCTGCGCCGCCATCACCGCCTTGTGTGCTTCTGGATTGCCCACAGATCTCTTTCAGTTTATAGGTTTCCTCCCGAAAAAGCGGGGTGAATTGCAAGAATCGCTTAAAATGGCATGCCTCTACCCAGGTACCACAATTGCCTATGAGTCTCCCCACCGCCTTCTCGATACCCTAGCGCTCCTCAAAGAGCTTTCACCGAACTGCCTCGTCGTCATTGCGCGCGAGCTAACAAAGGTGTACGAAGAGTTCGTCCAAGGAACGCCCGCCATGATCTTAGAGCACTTTGCCACATCCCCACTCAAAGGAGAGATCGTTCTGATGCTCCAAGGCGGTGCTCCGCTGCCCTCAACTTCAGAAGACCTCACTCCACTAGAACATGTTGCTAAGCTGATTCAAACAGAAGGGCTCTCCACCAAAGAGGCGATTGCGACCGTTGCTAAGCAGCGCGGTCTAAACAAACGCACCCTCTACAAACTCTTCACTCTGTCATCTTGAACTTTAGATTTTAGTCATCTTCATATATACTTTTGCGATGGTCGATGTCTATGATGAGAACAACAACTTTTTCTTCGATAATTTTATAGACCACACGATAGTCGGCGACTCTCAATCTTCGATAACCTTTTAAGCTGTATCTCAGTGGTTTTCCAAATGCAACTGGATCAACCATTAACTTTTTTTCAATGGCTTTTCGGATTATTTCTCTTATGGGTTTAGAAAATCTTCGCAGCTTTTCTTCGATATCAGTGTCATATTCGATTATGTATCTAACCTTTTCCACAATTCCTCATGAGATATCGTTTTCTTTCCCTTTTTTTCCCATGCTTCATCTGCTTTTTCAGCCCTTTTTGCTAAAATCATATCTTCATATTCTTCGAGCCAATCTTCCATGACTTTTCTTACAAGACCTGACTTGCTTATCTTTCTGTCTTTACAAATCAACTGTATAAACTCATCGTCACTTTCACTAAAAGTGACGTTTACTCTAGGATTATTTGTAGGCATTATTGACCTCCCTTTATGGTTTAAGTGTAACAGAAGTGTGTATTTTAGTCAAATTTCTGTTTTTTTTGAGGAACTAAAACACCGGTGAGGCTAGCGGCAATCACTGATTATAAGGAGCACACTACTTCAGGAGTTGAGAAGATAGACGATTTGGTCTATCAAGATGAAAAAGGGGGAATTGATGCAAAAGAATGCGTTTGATTTTATCCGGAAGAATAAACGGGCAGGGAAGCCTAGAAAAATAGGCATGACAGAGATTCGAGGCCCTTATTACACGGTGATGGGCAAAAACTATCTGGAAGATGTCTTGAGCACGATGGGGCCATATATAGACAGTTTGAAATTTGCCGGAGGTTCTTTTTCACTGATGTCTGATAAGGCTTTAAAAGAACTGATCGATACCGCGCACAAATACGATGTTTTGGTCTCTACTGGCGGCTTCATCGAGTATGTCTTAACCCAAGGGCCAGAAGCTGTCGACAAATACATCAAGGCATGCAAAGCAGTTGGCTTTGACATTTTAGAAATTTCAAGCGGATTTATCACAATTCCAACAGATGATTGGCTACGCCTTGTTGAAAAGGTGCAAAAAGCAGGGTTAAAAGCAAAGCCGGAAGTGGGCATCCAATTTGGCGCTGGGGGCAGCACCTCTGTCGCCGAACTCGCGGCTGAAAGCGTGCGTGATGTGGAACAGGCAATCCAACAAGCCAAGCGGTTTATCGATGCTGGCGCTTATATGATCATGATTGAATCTGAAGGAATTACAGAGAATGTTAAAGTCTGGAGAACCGATGTTGCAGCCAAGATTGTCAACCAGCTAGGGATGGAAAAAGTGATGTTTGAAGCCGCCGACCCGGAAGTGTTTATTTGGTACATAAAAAACTATGGACCAGAAGTCAATTTATTTGTCGACCATAGCCAAATTGTCGAACTGGAAGCCGTGCGAGAAGGGATTTGGGGCACAAATAGCATTTGGGGCCGCATCGTCACCTACAAGTAAATAAAAAAGCCGACCCTTCGAGCCTCAATTTTTTGTTTACAAAATTTGTATTGGTACGATAATAAGACAATTTAAAGCCTAAAGGGGTAAATTTTATGAAATCGCGTCTATATTTATTGTTAACAGGTATAAGTGCCTGTGCCGCTCTCTGTCTGCAGACCAGTACAGTTGAGGCTGTTTTTGCGAGTGTTAAATCAACGGGTATGGCAGCCACAGCCATCTCGTATCCTCTGGATACGTTTGCTGGGGCGTACAACCCGGCCGGGTTGACTGACGTTGGAGACCGCTTTGATTTAGAGGCTGCGTTCGTTGTCGACTCAGGAACGGCGACGTTTAAAAATAACTTTGAACTCAACACTCTTGCCAACGTCGAGGAAGCCAACTACAACGGCATGAAAACAAAGATAATCGTGCCCGTTGGCTTTGGATTAAACAAGAATTGGTGCTTGAATGAGGATTGGAAAATCTCTACTGGAGTGATCCTCTACAACCGCGCCTACCAAAAGACGACGTATAAGAAAGCGATTCCCCTCTTTGGACAGACCAAGCAGGGACTTGAGTACTTAAACGAAACGATCTCTCCAATTGTTGGGATCCAATGGTGCGACTCCCACACACTTGCTATCTCGGCCAACTACCAACTCGAGAGAATCAAAGTCAACGGCTTAGAAAACTTTGACAACCCGCTCTTCTCCTCCGAGCCTGGGTTTGTCACGAATAAGGGATACAACTACTCAAATGGATGGGGGCTCACTGTCGGCTACCTCGGACACTGGACGAACAAACTTTCGATTGGGGTCACCTACCAGCCTGAAACGACCATGAATCGCATGGACAAATACAAAGGGTTTCTGGCGCAACATGGCAGACTGAACATCCCCCGCAAAATTGGCGCGGGGATCTCTTATTGGGTCCTCCCCTGCGTCATCGTTGCCTTCGACGTGGAGCAATTGCAATGGAGTAAAATTAAATCTTTGCATAATCCCCTGTTGAATAACGGAGTACTTGAACAACTAGGAACCACCAATGGCCCTGGCTTTGGATTTAGAGATCAGTGGTTCTACCGTGCTGGGATTGAGTGGACGATCAACGACATGTGGACGCTCCGTGCTGGCTACCGCTACGCAAATACTCCGATTAGAAAATCGCAAACGGCCGTGAATATCCTTACACTCGATACTGTCCAGAGCTTCATCACAGCAGGTGCGACCTGGAATTACAACGAATGCAACGAAATCTCATTCGTTGGGGCCTGGGGCTTTCAAAACACCATTTCAGGGACGAACGTGATTCCTCCTGCATTGGGTGGGGGCGACGTCTCGATTAAGGAACAAAAATACGCTATCGGTGTTGCCTGGGGATATAAATATTAAATTACTATGGAGGGGGCGTCTCTCCTCCATTATTTTCTTGGCCTAATCGCGGATTCTTGATAGGATGAGTCTCTTGCACAAACCGGGAGAGAGACATGACACGAAAGCCTCCGCAAAACAATAATGAACGAAATCACCTCTTACACCCCTATATTTTTGTTTTGAAAGAAGGGAAAGAGATCAAGAAGGACTTTCTCGACTACTCCCTCATGATGCTCTTTGTTCACCCAGAAGTGCTGAAAGCTCAAAAGCGCGATCAGCGCGTGGTTCAACAAACCCTCACGCTGCACGTTCCCCAAAACCGCATTCCGTCCCAACCAGCCCAGACACCTATTGTATAACCACCACTGATCTTACTGGCTCAGTGGTGAAACCCCAATCGGGACTTGTATTTGCTTGCGTTTTTCTATTTTTCGCGCTAGACTCTCGGTAAAACTTGATGTACCTATCTCAAAAAGAGGAGATGCCATATGACGACGACGCCAAAGCAGATTATTTTCGAAAATGAAGCACGAGACCTGCTCCTTGCAGGGATCAAAAAATTAGCAGATGTTGTAGCCTTCACACTAGGCCCACGAGGCCGCAATGTGGGCCTCGAAAAGAGCTGGGGCGCACCCACGATCACCAACGACGGCAGCAGCATTGTCAAAGACATCACCCTCAAGAATGTTTACGAGAACATGGGCGTTTCGATGGCAAAAGAAGTCGTCCAAAAAATTAAGGAAAAATGTGGCGATGGCACGACAACTGTGACGCTGCTCCTTAAAGCCCTCGCAGAAAGCGGCATCAAACAAATCGCTGCTGGAGCAAGCCCGATTGGCATCAAACGGGGCATGGACAAGGCCCTAGAAGCCCTCGTCAAAGAACTCGAAAAAATGGCAATCCCCGTGAAAGGCGATAAGGAAATTCGCAACATCGCAACGGCCTCTGCTTCAGGCAATGAAGAGATCGGCAATTTAATTGCAGAAGCGATGAAAAAAGTGGGAAGAGCTGGCGTCATCACGATCGAAGAAGCAAAAGGAACCGAAACAACTGTTGAGACTGTCGAAGGGATGCGTTTTGACAGAGGCTACATCAGCCCCTACTTCGTGACAAACTCCGATAGGATGACGGTGGAGATGGACCACTCGCCACAAATCCTCATCGTCGACAAGAAAATCAGCAATATCCACGAACTCATTCCCATCCTCTCCTCAATTGCAACAGCTGGAAAAGAGCTTCTCATCATCGCTGAAGATATCGAGTCTGACGCTCTATCGACACTCGTTGTCAACCGGCTCCGTGGCACTCTAAAAGTTGCTGCTGTCAAAGCTCCTGGTTTTGGCGACCGTCGCAAAGCCATGCTGCAAGATATTGCCGCGCTTACGGGAGCGACAGTGATCTCAGAAGAAACAGGAATGCAGCTCCAAGATGCAACAGCAGATGTGTTAGGGAGCGCAGAAAAGATCTCCATCAATAAAGAGCATACGACAATCATCAATGGCGCTGGCAAACCCGCAGAGATCAAAGCGCGGATCAAACAGATCGAAAATGAAAGTGCCCTAACGACTAATTCTTACGACAAAGAGAAGCTCGAAGAACGAAAGGCCAAATTGAGCGGAGGGGTTGCCGTCATCCGCGTAGGAGCAACGACTGAGCCAGAGCTGAAACAAAAAAAACAAGTATTCGAAGACAGTCTCAATTCTACAAAAGCTGCTATCGAAGAAGGGATCGTCCCAGGCGGAGGGATCGCAATGTTGCGCGCCAGCCGTCAATTAAAGAATCTCAAACTCGAGGGCGATGAAGCTCTTGGAGCAAAGATTTTGATAACTGCTTGCGAAACCCCGATTAAACAAATCGCGACGAATGCGGGATTTGATGGCTCGGTCATTTTGGCCGATGTGTTGGCGAACAAACCGAGCTTTGGTTTTAATGCTCTCACCGAAAAAGTGGAAGATCTAATCGAAGCGGGTGTAATTGACCCTGCAAAAGTTGTCAAAAATTGCCTCCTCCTTGCCGTCTCGACAGCAGGCATTGTAATCATCTCCGAAGCGCTGATTGCCGATGCGCCAGAAGATGAAAAAGAAGAATAATGACAAAGTTTCAGCAGGCATTAAATGCAAGCGGTCAAAGTATACGGACTTCCGGCACTATTCATCCTCTGTTGGTGGGCTTTTGCCCTCCACCAGTCGTCCCAAGCCCACTATACAGACCGGGAGCAACTAGCCCGCCAAATCGAAGAGAGCAAAGCCAGGCATAACGTTTCAGAAATCGCCTTTATCAAGAGAGAACAGCTTCATGCTGCTCTTTCTGGCGATGTCGACACCATGTTGTCCTTGATTGCCGATTGGGACATCGAAGCGCAAATGATGAGCCAGGTCAGTCCGGCAAAATTTCAGCGCATCTCCCCTGAGAACTACTTGCGCAGCCAGATTCTCGGCAGGCACATGAAAATGAAGCGCAGCTTCGGGCAAGCTTCCCCTTCCAAGCTGCTCCCATTTGAAAACTATCTTTACCAAACCTGTTTTGAACAGCACAACCACCGCTTTTTGCCTCAAACATATGCGGCAGCCAGCCTCCTTTTGGCTCTTACCGATCCTAAAGAGATCGTCGCGCTTCCAGGCCAAATGCGCAAAGAGACACAACTCTACCCACTCTCATTGACCCAGCAGATCCCTCTCGATATCGACCGCTACAATAGCGAAAAGCTGCATCTTCTCAATCCCACGATCGCCTTCGTCGCAAACTATTCACAGCCCTCGACGATCCAAGCGTTAAAAGATCAAGGGGTCCTCCTCCATCCCATGGGCAACCTCAATTCCATCGGAGAAATCAGCCGAGAGCTCTTGACGCTCGGTGCGATCGTCGAACAGCCCCAAAAAGCAGAACTCCTCACCTTATTTATAGAAGCTGCCATGTATGCAATCGACAACCAATTGAGCTTGTTGTCCGAGCGACTCATCGCGAAGTGGGGAGGAGCTCCAAAAGTACTCTTCTTGAACCATTTCCAAAATTACTCCGTCCCTAGTCCCACTTCGCTGACGGGGCAGCTGCTCGAAAAAATTGCCCGCTTCGATATCACCCTGCAATATGCAGCAGCAACTGCGCCGGGGGCCAACTGGGTCGTCCCCATTGCAAAAGAGCAAATCCTCCATCTTAACCCTGATTGCATCATCATCGTGACGGAAAATAAGAAAGCTCTGCAACACGAAATTCAGACCGACAAAAGCTTGTGCGATGTTGTCGCCGTCAAAAACGACCACATCATCTTTCTCGATGAAGCGACCCAGCACTCCCCTTCTCAATATTCTGTCCTGGCCTATCACGACCTGATCGAAGCATTGGCCCGTTTGCTATGATAAAGCCTGCTGCGTCCAGTTTAAAACCTTTTCTCATCTTTGCACTCATCCTGACATCGCTTGGAACTCTCCTTTATGGAGCCACGCCCTGGAATCAAGTGTGGACAAGCGCTCTTGAAAGACTCCAAGGAATATCGGATGCGTGGAATCCCCTTCTCGACGAAAGACTTCCCCGTTTAGTCGTCATTTTGTGCACAGGAGCCTCGCTCGCTGTCTCAGGAGCTGTCATGCAAGCGCTCTTCAACAACGCACTTGCCTCGCCCAATGTCTTAGGAATCTCTTGTGGAGGTAGCTTGTGCGTCGTCATCGTCTTTGTGCTCGGGCTCCATGAGCAATACCCTTTTGTGATCCCTGCGGCCGCCTTCACCGGCTCTTTGGCCACGCTGCTCTTCGTCTACTCACTTTCCCGCAACAATGGATCGATGGAGCTCAATACGCTGATCTTAACCGGCATTGCTGTTTCAACTCTTCTCATCTCGATCCAGGCAGCCACGATGTACGCCCTCAGAGACCATTGGATGTTGATCCAATCGTTGACGGAATGGGAGGCGGGTTCCACATGCGATCGCTCCTGGCGGCATGTCCATATGCAGTTGCCCTTAACGCTAATTGGACTTTCGGGTTGTTGGCACTACCGCGGAGAAATCGACCTGCTTGCTCTTGGGGAAGAGGAAGCTAGAAACCTGGGAGTTGAGGTGGAACAAGTGCGCTGGCGCTTATTCTTGTGCGTTGCCCTTTTAACCGGCGGAGCACTTGCTGCTGTCGGCCTCATCGCCTTTTTTGGCCTCGTCCTTCCCCACCTCGTCCGCTACATTCAAGGCCCTTCAAATCGGCAGCTGATCACTCTTTGCATCGTAACAGGCGCACTTTCATTTTCCCTCATGGATCTGTTGCTCCGCTTTTTTGAAGTGCACGCGCTCTCAATCGGCAACGTCTCTGCTATCCTCGGAGGCATCTTCTTCATCATCCTCCTGCGCCGTTCCCGCAGCAGCTACGTGGAGAAAGCAGCATGAACCTCGAAACGCACGCCCTTTCATTGGTCCGAGATGGTAAAATATTGTTAGCCGATATTTCCCTCGCCTTTTCTCAAGGGGAATTCAACGCCATCTTGGGACCCAATGGCTCTGGCAAATCTACCCTGTTGCGCTTGCTCGCGGGGATTTGGCTCCCCACTTCTGGTTCGATCACGTGGAAAGGCCTCTCACTAAAAAACCTGCCTCGCAAAGAACTCAGCCGCGCCATCACCCTCGTGCCGCAAAGCGCTCCCATTACATTTAACTATTTAGTCGAAGATGTCGTTGCCATGGGACGCTACTCGTACGAACCCCACTACTGGAACTCGATCGATTCTCCCCTCTTAGAAGAGGCGCTGCAAGCCGTCGATGCATGGCATTTGCGCCACCGCAAAATCAATGAACTCTCCTATGGGGAAAGACAGCGCGTCTACATTGCGCGCGCTTTGATGACTGAATCGCCCATCATGCTTCTCGATGAGCCCACAGCCGGTTTGGATATCCGTCACCAGATCGAAATCATGGCACTCCTCCAGCGGCTGATTGCTAAAGGAAAAATCGTGATCATGACCACGCACGACCTTGCCATCGCTGAGCGCTACAGCACGCAAGTCACCTTCCTCAAACAAGGACGCTGTCTTGGCTCGGGCCCGCTTGAAACCTTGATGACAGAAGAGACGATCGCCGATCTTTATGACATGGGAAAAGCCTCTCTTAAGGAGAATATCTGCTTCCGATGAGTGATACCATGACCGATCCTAAAACAACGCCGATGATGCTCCAATGGGAAGCCTGCAAAAAGGCCGCAGGAGACGCGCTTCTCCTCTTCCGCCTGGGCGATTTTTACGAAGCGTTTCACGACGATGCCATTCTAATCGCCCAAGAACTTGAACTCACCTTGACCAAACGGCAAGAGATCCCCATGTGTGGCGTTCCCCACTACACCTGTGAGATCTACATCGACAAGCTTGTGAGCAAAGGGTACCGCGTTGCTATTGCTGAACAAACAGAAGATCCCAAGCTGACAAAAGGAATTGTCAAAAGGGAAGTGGTTCGTGTCGTCACCCCGGGAACCTTGATCTCTTCCGCGCTGCTTTCAGAAAAATCCCACAACTTTATTGCCTCGCTTGCAAAGGTGGGCAAGTTGTACGGAATTGCTTTTCTCGATTTGACGACAGCTGCTTTTACCGTCACGGAATTGCACAACGAAAATGAGCTCCTCAACGAGCTGAGCAAAATGGAACCGACAGAGCTCATCATCGGCTCCAAATTTTACGAGAAAAATGGACGCCTAATCGCAGAAATCAAACAGAGCTTGCCCGTGGTAATCACCACGCACGACGAATGGCGCTTCGAACACAAAAGTGCCTTAGAGTTTCTTCTCAACCATTTCCGCACAAAATCGCTCGAAGGTTTTGGACTCCACTCAACACTGACTGGCATCAACGCTGCTGGAGCTCTCTTAAGCTATATCCAAGACAGCTTAAACCTCTCAATCTCCCACATCCGCGCGATTACCCCCTATTCAACTACCGCATTCATGCAAATCGACCGCGCGACTCAAAAACACCTTGAGATCACACAACCTCTTTATGCAGAAAACAAACAACACACTCTCCTTGCTCTTCTCGATCGCACAGAAACACCAATGGGCGGCCGCCTCCTAAAACAGTGGGTGTGTCAACCACTCATCGAGGTGTCGGCAATTGAACAACGACAAGATGCCATTGAAGAACTCCTTAGCGCTCCTGCGCGACAAGAAATCCTCAAGGAGGTACGAGATCTAGAGCGCCTGATGATGCGTGTGGTCTCGGGATATGCCTCTCCACGCGATCTTATCGCCCTCAAACGCTCTTTAGCGCCGCTTCACGAGATCAAATCATCTTTGCAGAATTTCCGCTCAAGACTCATCCAAGAGGCTGAATTGACGCTAGAGAGTTTTCCTGAACTCGTCGAACTGATCGAACGTGCCGTCAACGAAGATGCCCCAGCTAAAGTGAGCGACGGGGGCACGTTCAAAAGAGGGTATTCAGCTGAGCTCGACGAACTGTGCAGCTTAAGCCAAGACTCAAAAGAGTGGCTTGCACGCTACCAGATAGACCTCAAAGAAAAGACGCAGATCAAAACGCTCAAAGTCGGCTTCAACCGGATGTTTGGCTACTACGTCGAGGTCAGTAAGGGGCAAGCAGAAAAAATGCCCGACATCTTTATGAGAAGGCAAACATTAGTCAATGCCGAGCGATTTATCACCCCCGAGCTCAAAACATTTGAAAGTAAAATGATGCACGCTGAGGAACGGATCACAGCCATTGAAAGCGAGCTGTTCCACCACTTAAGGCAACAAATCGCCCTTTGGGAAGAACGCGTGCTCCGTTCTGCAAAAGTGGTCGCTTTCATTGATGTGCTTATAAGCCTAGCGGCCGTCGCGCGTGAAAATCACTACGTGCGCCCAATAGTCGACTCCAGCACAACGCTCGAAATTCTCGAGGGACGCCATCCCATCATCGAAAAAGCAACAGCAGCAGAGCGCTTTGTTCCGAATGACACTCTCCTAAACGATACAACGCATAAATTATTGCTCATCACCGGGCCCAACATGGCCGGGAAATCGACGTACTTGCGGCAAGTGGCGCTCATCGCCATTCTCGCTCACATCGGCTCCTTTGTCCCTGCAAAGGCCGCTAAAATTGGCATTGTCGATAAAGTCTTTTCCCGCATCGGGGCCAGCGACAACCTAGCCAGAGGGCAATCGACATTCATGGTCGAAATGACTGAAACCGCCAACATCCTTAACAATGCCACTTCTCGCTCGCTTGTGATTTTGGACGAAATTGGGCGGGGCACAAGCACCTACGATGGGATCTCGATTGCGTGGGCCGTTGCAGAGTACCTCCTGACGGCAGAAGAGCAAGCAGCTAAAACGCTTTTTGCAACGCACTACTGCGAGTTGACCAAGCTCGAAGAAAAGGTCCCAGGAGCTGTAAATTACCATATTGCGGTTCATGAAAGCGGTGACAACATCCTATTCTTGCGCAAGATAGTCCGTGGAGGCACAGACAAAAGCTACGGCATCCATGTCGGAAGGCTCGCCGGTCTTCCACACGAAGTGATTAACCGTGCACAGGAAATCCTCTTGCATCTCGAAGAGAATGCCAACCGAAAAAGCACATTTGAACCCACTGTTCCCCGCAAACCGCCCTCCAAAACAAAGCCCCATCAAACCGAGCAGTTTCAGCTCACTTTTTTCAATTAGCTAACCGGCTGAAGACAAGTCAGTTAACATAGCGTCAATAAATTATTTCAACTTTTTCATTGACAACACCTTTCCTGAAATGAGAGATAGGAAGTGTCCGGATAAAAAATTCTTGAAAGGAGGATCACATGGACAATAGAAAGCAGCAACAAAAAACACCAAATGCGCAACAAAAAGCACCACAAACACCAAACAGACCACAACAACCAATGCAACAACCAGGCAAAACTCCTGGCCAACAGCAACCACAAAAGAAGCCAGGCCAAAACTGGTAGTCTAGTCGAGCAGGTCCTCCGGGACCTGCTCCCACAATAACTGCAACAGAATCCATTGCTCCTGTAAAGATATAGCGCCCCTCCAGGGCTCATCTCTTGGGTGTATATCTAACCCAGGAGGTTTGTGCGGAGGCCCGAAGGGTCGGCATATCTCTATAGGCTCGTTTACGAATGGGTTAATTTAGTTGGAGGGAGGAGAGGCCACGAAGGCGTCGGCTACGCGCAGAGCCATCGACCAAAAGCAAGCTTGGGCGTATAAGCGCTCACCGGCTTCGATCTTAAGAGCCTTAACGGCCAGCATTGTCAGCTCGACAGGAAAATAGGCTGTTGCCAGGTAGCTCAACTTTTTGCCCACTGGATCGTTCAGATTAAAGAAAGGAACAATCCCCCTTCCTACAACAACGAAGGAACCCACAAACAATCCCGCAGCAGCCGGGTTCAGATACCCCGTGAGAAGCTTACCAAAGGCAAATTGAGAAATGGCTCTGTCCAGAGAGGAAACGCCTAAACACGCCGTTAATCCCAATACAGTAGCCGTCACAGGAACGCTAAATAGTTTTTCAATGTCACTAGAATTTTCATTAACTAAATAAGCATTAAAATCTGACAACATAATTACTCCTAAATTTAAGTAACCATAATATCATTTAATAATATTTATTGTCAACTCTGATTTTAACTTCTATATATGCGCCTGGAACTGTGCCTGCACGCGGAAGAAAGGAACTCGGACGATGTGATAGTCAAGATGCTTCGCCAAATTTGATAAAATGGAGGCAAACTTAATCGAATCAGCTAGAGAATCGGTGACGGGAATACTCAGGGTTTTTAGTACCAGATGAGTCAATGAGATAGTCATAGGCACTTCCCACAATGCCCTCATAAGAGGATATTTAGTTTCGTAATTGCTTTTCGTTTCCCCTAACGCTGAAGGCCCCATCAAACAGGAGACTGTCACCGAAGTGAAGGCAAAGACAGCTCCTCCGTTCGCGCCAAGCCCAGCGAGTCTATCGTATACCGACTGGACCCACGGTTGTGCTGTGACAACCCCTTTCAGCACCCTCTGTACAAGAGCAGTGCCAGCGGGAATTTCCGTTTGCGCTACCCTCAAAAGGGCTGGTCCAAAAAGGGCCATCGTCGCCAGCCGAATAGCAGAATTGTATTCAGTTGAACACCTTGCCCAAGATGCGGCAATATCGCTTGCCATATCCCGAAGCAAATCGTCTGGGTCATTATAGGAAAGACGGCTATGCCGCAACGCTCTTTTACTGTCTTCTGCACACATCCACTTTGCAGAGGATAGTCCAACCACTAAGGCGATTACGCCTGCCGCCGTCTCAATGTGGGAATTGGAGACGCCACCTAAAATCTTCTGAAAAGGGCCTTCAACTTTCAAAACAGAGACAAAGTGCACGACTGAATGAGCTGCAAAACCCGATACAATTCCGTGCAGAACGGAATTCCAAACAACAGTTGGAGTGATTTTTCCTTCTGGGGCTAAATATTCGTCAATCTGGTCTCTCACACTTAACAGCCCACGAATAATCGGATTTGACATAGACTTAACTCCCCTTATCAATTAAGTTTAGAAACCCGCTACGAACCCAATGTCGATCTGGAGCCGAGGCCAATCAACTGTGGGTAAATCTAAATGATCTGCAACGCTTGCTAATATCGCGGCAAATTTGATTGCCTCTTTTAGTGAGTCACTTGCGGGGATATTCAATGTTTTTAGGACTAGGTGGGTTAAGGAAATAGTCATCGGCACTTCCCATAAAGCTCGTTGGAGGGGATAATGGACTATATAGTTCGTCGCCTCACTTGATATGTGTCTCCCACGTTCTGCTTGCACGGCATGAGGACCCAGAATTTGCGTGACTGTTACTGATGCCAGCGTGAAGACGGCAATCGGAGCTGCTGCGGTTCCTGCAAGTCTATCAAAAATATTCTGCATCCTTGGGAACGATGTTGCAATCCCTTTAAAGATGCGTTGCGGAATTGAACCTGCTGGAAGTTCAGCATAAACTGCCTTTAAAAGCGATGGTCCAAAGATCGCGAGGGTAGCCAACCGTACAGCGGAAGAGTAGGACTGGTCGAATTTATTCCAAGTAGCTGCAATGCTGTTTCGGATATCCCGAAAGAGGTTATCCCGGCTGACGTTGCTTTCATCTGAGTTAATCCACGCCCTGTAAACCTCAGTAATATATTTCCCTTTTGCGGAATAAAGTCCTGCGGCTAGACCTACAACAAGTCCCGCTTGCTCAAGATACGTTTGGGATAAGCTGCCCAAGACTTGCTGTAAGGACTCAACGCTCTTGAGCCAAGTAACGACGTGAACGGTGGTTGAATAAACAGCAAAACCAGATACTGCCGCCTGCATACCCATGTTCCAAATGACTGTTTTCGTGACTATTCCATATTTCTCCGCTTTTTCGGCTAGGCTCATTTCCTTTGGCTTCTCTTCCCTTTTAATAGCACGAGCGTTTTCCCCTAGATCACTAATAAGCGCGAAATGTCCACGTCCTGCTCCATCCATTGCTCATTCTCCCTTAAAAATTTATGAATGACTCATCATACGGTTTTTTTTGCTTTTTTGTAAAGATAATCAGAAGCCCAGTCTCCTCCTCTCTGACAGGCTCTGGGAGCATCAGGGAGGAGGAGAGGAGATTCTTATTTCTGTGAAATGCCTGCGAACAAGGAATCGGCTAATGTCGCCATGATCGCCGTATATTTGATTGAATCGCGTAGCGAGTTGCTCACCGGCATGTTGAGCGCATTTAGCGTCAAATGCGTCATTGCCATGACCAAGGGAGCTTCCCACAAGACGCGTGCGAAGTCGTACTTTTGTTGGTAAGTCGTTTCCTTTGCGCTCCTTTCCTCATTCACGCTAAAGGGCCCAATCACCCGCGTCGCAACGCATGTTGAAAAAGTCAGAGCTGCAGCTGGAATCGCTCCTAGGCCGGAAATCGCATTCACTGCACTTTGCCCCCATGGACTGTTGGTCATGAGCGTTTTGAACAGGCGATTGAGCATAGGAACTTGGTTAATCTGCGGTTGAATCGCTTCGAAGAGCGCCGGGGCAAAAAAGGCAACCGCTGCACAACGCACTGCGGACTTGAGTTCCCCTTTTGCTTCGAGCCAGCGGACCTGGAACGATTTTGTTTCAACTGGGTCTTTGCCAGCAGCCTTTGCCGAAGCCGCCGCGCTTTCGTTGCAATAGGAGCGGTAGGCTGCGTACAGTCCTGCACTTACCCCAGCCAAAATGCTCGCAATTTCGACGTAGCGGGAATTTAAACCGGAAAAAGTCTTCGGGAAGATCTCTCCCAATTTTAATACATTCACAAGGCGCACGGTCTCACAAGCTGTATAACCAGTGACCAGTGCACGCGTGGCTGCTTTGGCTCCCAACTCACACGTTTGTTTATTCAATAGAGACGTAATTCCACTAAAGGTTATTCCGCTGTTACTACTCATAATTCACACCTCTTTTCATTGTTAAAAATATCATGTACATCCTTTAAAACCGTGGAAAAGAACCCAATAGATCGAAATGATCTGCTGCACTTGCCCCAATTGCTGTGCACCAAATTGCGCGGTGCAATGGCTCGGTCATCGGAATATTTAAGGACTTCAAAACCACATGCGTCATCGAGATCATCAATGGCGCTTCCCACAAGACGCGTGCAAAGTCATACTTGTTTTGATACGCAGTCTCTTCTTTATTTCTTGCTTCCACAAAAGTGAAAGGGGCGATTAGCCGGGTGACAGCAACCGCAGAAAACGCCAGAGCGGAACCTGAAACGGGTCCAAGACTTGCAATCGTATTCACGGCAGATTGCACCACTGGATGCGTTGAGACAATCCCTTTGAACACGCGGCTGACGAGCATTTTTTGGGGGCCTTCCGTTTGCAACAAATTCAAAAGCGTGGGGCCAACGTAGGCGACAGCCGCCCAGCTCACAGCTGTTAAGATGTCGTTCTTGAATTGCAACCAACGCACCTGCATCTTATCCACTGCTGGTGTGGCAGGGAAAAGAGAAGCTTGCACATCGGCAGTTGTCGTAGCTGGAGGAGTTGTTGCAGGAGCTGCGGGTGGTTGGCTTGAGGGTGCTGAACCCGATGCCCGGATGAAAGGACCAATGTTGGCCAGATCGGAGGCAGTGCCTGTCGCTGCGGCTGGAGCTGCGCTCGGTGCTGCTGCAGAAGGAGGTGGGGCGTCGCCTGCACCCACTCTACTGTGATCGATAATAATTACGGGATCTGCAGCTGAACCTCGCCTGTCAGTGATTATCTGACTTCTCATTCCAGCCGCAGGCCCTCCGTCTCCAGCAGGCGTTGGGAAGTCAAAATTACTAAGAGTGGCATTAGCATTTACCTGAGCGCCACTAGAATCTGCTGGCGCGCCGCTAGGACTAGAGCTCGAGTTGGCTGAAGTTAGGCCTGCCCCACTATCAGTACCACCAGCACTAGCGACAGCTAGAGCAGGATCAGCGGCTTGTGGAGGCAAAGGAGGTGAATGAGCTCCTGCCCCACCTTGGGGAACATTATTATTGTTGTTAGGTGGACTGATAGACGCGTCTGGAAGACGTTTTAAAGTATTTGTCGATCCTGGCGCAACAAAAGTTGAGCTGCTTGCGGGGTCTCCTCCTGCCTGTGTTGAAGCGCTTTTCCCGCTTGGAGCAGGCGTAGGGGCCGCTTCTCTGCAGAGGCTTCTATAGGCTGAATAAGAACCAAATCCGAGAGCAGTGATGACCGATGCCACCTCAACAAAGCGAGGCGCCACATTTGCAAAAAGATTCGGTAGAGGTCTGTCAAACCTCAAATTGGCGACAAAGTGGGTAGCCACAAAAGCCGTATAACTAGAGGCAGCTGTATGAGTGGCTGTGTTCCAGACCACTGAGGGGGTGATTTTCGCAAAGTCGGGGTATTGCCAGCCTGTCCCTTTAACTGGCGCAGGACCGCTTGATGAACTTAACATGTTTGATCTCCTTTCTTGAGTTGAAAAATAGAGTTTACTTGACAACTCCGTTTTTTCAAAAGAAAAATCGCACATGAAAGAATCGAGACTACCACCAAAGCGCTAAGCCTAGGTCAATTGCATATCCGCCCCAATTTTTCCAACGCTCACCAGAAACCTGTCCATAAAAAGCTGCGCCACCAGAGTTTCTAAAATATCTGAACTGAGTTTGTGCCATAGCTGCGAATAAACGCATTCTGCCGCAGCTTCGCAGCTAACATATCTAGCATCCCTCAGCAACTGTGTAGGGGGCATTCTTTCGCTGCTTATGCTGCAAGGCGCAAATTCACTTTTCACTCAAACATACCAACAGGAAAAAACGGCTTATGGGTAATTAGGATGCGCACACGGGCAAGAAACCAAATGAGCCTTTCCCGCTGTGAATTCTTCGAGGAGACTCGAAAGATTTTCGAGCGAGTTTACCCCATCCGACCCGAAACTCATATCGGTTTTGATATGGGTGAGGGGCGGTGGGGTAAAATCGCCGAAAAGATTTCAGAGGATCGTCGAAGAGGCACAGCGGGAAAGGCTCAAATAAATTGTTATTTCATTTAATGGCGAAAATCCTGTATGAGTGAGTTTACACTAGAAGTTTCGGAGCGATTATGAACTATTCCAAAATCGTGCTTGTAATGGCCTTCACCACTGCGTCGCTTGGAGCGATCTGGGATGAGCCTGTCATCCGCCATGTGCCCTTCGACGAGATGGAAGATGCCGATTTAATAGAGGCACAAAAGCGTGAAGATGCGCATTGCATCGAAGAGCAAGGGCCCGATCAAAACCCGTACTTTCAATCCCGCTAAGGTCAAGGCTTATGTGTTCCTCGTTTATTAACCATTTTATCCGCAACCCAGGCGGTGTCGGAGCAATCGTTCCTTTGCAAGGACCTGTGATTTCTGAAATGATTAAAGACATGAAGAATCGCCCCAAGGGAACAAAGTGGGCCATCTTAGAGGTGGGAGCTGGATTTGGGAACATCTCCGAATCGTTGCTCAAGCTCATGTCCCCTGAAGATACGCTTGATTTGGTGGAAATCGACTCTAAGTGTTGCGCCTATTTAAAGCAGCGGTTTGGAAATGATCCGCGCGTGCGTGTCATCTGCTCTTCGATTCTCGATTGGCAGCCAAAACAAAAATACAATCTGATCGTCTCAACTTTGCCACTGAACAACTTTGAACTCAACACCGTCGAAGCTGTTTTTAAACACTATCTAGCGCTGTCTCATACACCCTCCCTCTGTGCTTATGTCGAATATATGGGGTTGGAAAAACTGAAACAAACGTTTAGTCCAAAATCGCAACGTTCCGCAATCGACAAACGGAGACAATATATCCGCAAGCTCCATGAACGGTATTTGGTCGAAAAGAACCCGGTCTACTGCAATTTTCTTCCGTGCCATGTTTACCACTTAAAACTTCAAAACTCGTCAGTCGCATGATACTCGATGGCAAAGCGATTGCGCTCACAATCCAAAACGCACTGCGGGACGAGATCCAAGCACTTATTGCACGCAGAAAGCGCGCCCCTCAACTGAACGTCATTCTCGTCGGCGATCACACCCCTTCACAAATTTATGTCGAACGAAAAACGCGAGCCTGTGCGGAAGTAGGGATCACCTCCTACACGCAAAAACTTCCTGCATCGATTACAGAAAAAGCGCTCCTCACGGAAGTGCAACGCCTCAATAACGACCCGGACGTCGATGGAATCTTGGTCCAACTTCCTCTCCCATCGCATATCAACTCCCTTGGGATCATCACAGCCATCCTCCCTAGCAAAGATATCGATGGGTTGCACCCAAACAACGTCGGAGGCGCTCTTCTCGGTATTGAAGAGGCGTTCTCCCCTTGCACCCCTTTAGGAGTCCAAGTCCTCCTACAAAAGTCGGGCATTTCTGTCTTTGGCAAACACGTGGTCATCTTGGGGCGAAGCAACCTTGTGGGTAAGCCGATGGCCTCGCTCTTGATGCAAAATACGCCAACAGCCAATGCAACAGTGACGTTAGCACACTCGAAAACAGAACACTTGGCCGACCTGACGCGCAGCGCCGACATCTTGATCGCTGCCATGGGGCAACCCCTCTTTGTAAAAGCGGACATGGTCAAAGAAGGTGCTGTCGTCGTCGATGTGGGGATCAACCGACTAGAAAATCGGACAAAAAAAAGCGGCTTCTCGATCGTCGGCGATGTCGACTTTGAAGCTGTCTCTCCGAAATGTGCCGCCATCACACCCGTTCCTGGCGGCGTGGGTCCCATGACAATTGCAATGCTCTTGAGCAATACCTTGAAAAGCTATAAAATGGCTTCCGTATGGTAAGGAACTATCTCACATTACTTGTCGCTTTCGCGTGTTTGATTACGGGTTGTGAACAAACTTCTTTTGTCCCTACAACGGATCAACGTTCAGACGGAACGACCCTCTTTTCAGGAGAAGCGATGACGATCCGCTACCGCGTCATCGTGGGGGCTCCCCTTTCGCCAGAAGACAAGAAACACATTGCCAACGCAATCACGAGCTCCTTTCAAATGGTGCATTCCATTTACGACAAGTGGAATCCCGATTCGGAACTGTCTCAGCTAAACAAACTCAAAAAAGGGGAACAACATCCTCTTTCCCCAGAGCTCTACCAACTCTTGAGCATCACTGATCAGGTCGTCCAACTCTCAGGAGGGCGATTTGACCCGACGATTGAACCGATCCAACGACTGTGGAAAGAGAAGCTGCGCTTAGAAAAAGTCCCCTCGTCTGAAGAGATCAATGCAGTGAAGCCTTTTGTCGGGTGGAAGAAAATCCATTTCACTTCGGAAATGTTCTACAAAGATGAAGAGGAGGCTGCCTTAGATCTTGGCGGTATTGCAAAAGGGCACGGGATCGATCTTCTCACTGAAGCACTCCTCTCTCTTGGTTTTCAGAATGTCTACGTCGAATGGGGCGGAGAAATCCGCGCCCATGGGCAGCATCCAACAGGGAGGCCTTGGACAATCTACATCAGCCGCTTGTGGGATGAAGATCCCACCCATGCAATCGCAACCATTCACTTAAAAGATCAGGCGATTGCGACGAGCGGCGACTACCTGCAAAATCAAACGGTGAAAGGGGCCACCTATTTTCACATCTACGACCCAATCTCGTTTCAACCCCTCCAAGCAACTGCCTCTTCCATCGCGAGTGCAAGCGTCGTAGCAAACACGTGCGCCCTTGCCGACGGGCTTGCGACAGCTGCCATGATGTTTCCTACAAAAGAGGAAGCAACTGAATGGTTCAACCAACTTAAAAGTGAAGATCCTTCTTTATCACTTTGGCTTGTCACGCGAAGAGACTAGCGTTCGTTTGCCGCAAGGAGATATACCCTTGGCGGCTCACGATCACGTGGTCGTGCACAGGAATCCCCATCATCTTCCCCACTTCGATCAAAGTTCGAGTCACCGTGCAATCCTCTGGTGAAGGGGTCAAGTCGCCGCTTGGGTGGTTGTGGACAAGAATGAGGCTGGCTGCCTTCTGACGGATAGCAGGATGGAAAACTTCTCGTGGGTGCACCAACGTTTGTGTCAAACTGCCAACAGAAATAACAGGCTTGCCAATCACCCGTCCTCTCACATCGAGCAGGACGATCAAAAACACTTCCCGCTGCTCCTCGACGATCTCATCTTTCACTAAGTGGTACACATGGATCGGGTGTTCCACCTTGTATTTGACGGGCATTTCCTGCTTGGAAAGGCGCGAGCTCAAATGGAACGCCGCATGTAATTGAATAGCTTTTGCGCGCCCAATCCCTTTGACCTGGCACAGCTCTTCGATGGAAGCTTCAGCCAGTTGCTGAATCCCTCCAAACGTGGCGATGAGCTGCTGCGCCAATTGAATGACAGAAACCGTTTTCGTCCCACTTCCCAACAAAATGGCAATCAATTCTGCACCCGTCAAGGAAGCAGGACCTTCCTGCATCAATCGCTCGCGCGGGCGCTCTTGCACAGGCATCTGCTCAATGGTGTAGCGAGCAGTTTCACTCTTCAAGGCTCCCATAGATACCTTTTCATCTTCTCAGCAAGTGCGGCGGGCAATTCGACATCCAAAACGACATCGTTGTCGACGTACTCTTGAGCCTTGACGTGCCCGCTGCGCATCGCTTCGCTGACGGCGCCATATTCGGCTTGTGGAATGCGCAACTTCACGCTGCGTCTTTGACGGCTTAACTCTTCGATCATCTGGGCTAACAGCTGATCGAGACCTTGCCGATTCAATGCAGAGATTTCAACAGCATCTGGAAAACGGACTTTCAACCTTTTGACCCTTTCTGGATCGGTGCAAGCGTCGCTCTTATTCAAAACAGTGATGATCGGTTTTTCTTCGGCATCTAGTTCTTTTAACACCTCAAAAGTGGTCCTGGCTTGCTCTTCTGCCATTGGATGGCTCACGTCAACGACGTGGAGGAGAATATCTGCTTGGATTGCCTCTTCCAAAGTACCCTTAAAGGCCGCTACGAGCAGATGGGGCAACTTGCGAATAAATCCAACGGTATCGATGAGCAAGATCTCTTGATTGTTCGGCAAAGTAAATTTGCGCGTTGTCGTATCGAGAGTCGCAAAAAGTTTGTCTTCGACAAAAGCACCAGCCCCCGTCAGAGCATTGAGCAGCGTTGACTTGCCGACGTTGGTATAACCGATAAAAGCAAAGATGGGGATCTCCGCTCTTTGGCGTGAAGAGCGCTGCGTGACGCGGTTATCACTAACGGCGTCAATCTCTTTTTGCAGCTGATCTAGCTGGCGCTTCAAAATGCGCCTGTCGATTTCGATCTGCTTCTCCCCTTCCCCTTTTGTATAAGAACCTCCAGCACCAGATGAGCCTCCTGAGCCATGCTGACGCGATAAATGGGTCCACAAACGTTTAAGTCGAGGCGCTTGGTATTTCACTTGCGCAAGCTCAATCTGCAAGCGTGCTTCTTTCGTTTGTGCGCGTTGAGCAAATACCCCTAAGATCAGCTCGGTGCGATCGATGACGGAAAGCCCAAACGCCGCCTCCAAATTGCGCTGTTGTGCGGGTGTAATTTCATCGTCAAAAACGACGAGCTCAATCGCATGCTCTTTGGCGAGGGCAACGCACTCTTCGAGTTTCCCTTGCGTGATATAAATGGCGGCATCGTGCCGGCGAATCAAAAATGATAGTTTGTCGACGACGTTCAAACCAAATGTTTTAGCAAGTAATTCCAACTCATCGAGGTGTTCGCGGCAAAGGTCTTTGTCATTCGCCCCACTCCCTTTATAGGCTGAGATGAGCAAAGTGCGTGCAGGCTCTTGCTGCCCGCCTTGTTTGATTTTTTCTGAAAGTGAACTACTCATGAAACATCTCAACTGGACACTGGATCGTTAAACCATCATACGCGAGGCGCATATTTTCAGGAAGGTAAGCATTGACTTTGTTGTATTCAAGCTCGTGAGCGCAGTGGACGAACCAGGTGTGCTTTGCGTTCACCTTTTTGGCAAAATCGACTGCTTCATCGATGGTGAGATGCATGGGCGATGTGGAAAAGCGTAACGCGCTTAAAACCAATGTGTCCACCCCCTTCAAATCCTCAAAAATCGACTCGTCGTAATCCTTAATATCGGTGACGTAAGCCAACTTGCCAAAGCGCAACCCATTGACCATCATCCCGAGTTGCAAATACGAAAAATAACGCACTTTAAGCCCCAGAAACTCTACGGTCCCTCTCGCATCTTCTAAAGTCGTCAACGCAAACTGGGTCGTCATCCCTTGATACACATCGTTGGGTCGAAACAAATAGTGGTAGCGGCGCTCCAGCTCGCACTCCGTTTCAACCGACACGAGGCAAGGCATTGCCTTTTTTGTCCTCACGCAATACACCTTCAAATCATCCACTCCGCCCACGTGATCGTTATGGGAGTGTGTTAAAATCAAGCCATCGAGCGTATCGATCTTATAGCGCAACGCTTGAGTGCGGAAATCGGGACCACAGTCAATCAAGATGCGTCGGTTGTTCACGGTCAAAAGGGCAGATGTGCGCAATCTTTTGTCTTGTGGGACGGAGGAGGTGCAAACAGGGCATTCACACCCGATCACAGGCACACCCATCGATCCCCCGGTCCCCAAAAACTGCAAAGTTGCTTCCATGATCTACCTACGACTCGCTTCTAAAATCGTTTGCATGATCTGCGGATGCTCGAAATAGGCCCAAGTCTCTTCACCCTTGCTATCTCGAATCTGCACCCGGTAGTGTTCTCCATCTGCAGCCACTTCTACCCGCATGAGCGTGTATTCCCCTTGCGTAGACTTATTCCATAAGATGAGCGAAAGGATCGCCTGATCCCCGAAGGCATACAACTGCGGCTGCTCCTCGAGATGGCTTCGCACACTATAATCCCCTGAAAGTGCCGTGTACACCTCTTCGTATTGCCGCTGGCTTAGATTAACCGTGCGATACCCTTTTTTATCCGGGTCCATGAATGTTAAAATAATCTTGTGAAATACATAGGTCGCCCGCTCCCCTTTCCCCTCGAGAGGATCGGTATAGCGCAATTTAGGAAGCAGCGCTGGTTCTACGAGGACATTCTTTGCGCGATACCCCACTTCCGTGGTATAGTAGTAGGTCAATGCGGCCGTGAGGATAATAGCGCACACCAAACCCGTCACAAAGACGCACAGGAGAGAATAGATTTCTCGCTTTCTTGCGGAGCTTGCTTCTTGAATCATAGTCTGTCAACATACGACAAAGATGCGAAATGTGAAAAGGAAAAAAATTGCAATCGTAGGAGCCGGTTTTTGCGGACTTGCCGCCTCTTGGTTTTTCGCAGAAAGGGAAGAGTTTGCGGTCGACCTCTACGACCCATCGGGCATCGGAGGCGGCGCTTCTGGCATTGCCGCCGGCCTTCTCCACCCGTATGCGGGAGCGCATAACAAGCTGAACCCCTTCGCCCTTGAAGGGATCGCCGCAACAAAAGAACTGCTCAGTGTCGCAGAAAGAGCGCTTGGCAAACAAATCGCCCATTTTTCTGGCGTCCTGCGACTGGCGACCGATGAGGCACAGTTGTCCGACTACCAGAAAGCATCTGCAAAATATCCTGACATTATGTGGCGAACAGCTGCCGAAAACCAGAAAGCCGTCGAAGGTCTTTATCCTCATCCCGGAATCTTCATCGAAAACGCAGCCGTTGTCGACTCACAGTTGTACCTCGAAGGACTTTTCAAGGCATGCACAAAACGCGGTTTGACACTCATCAAAGAGCCAATCGCTGATCTCAATCGCTTGGATACTTACGATTCCATCCTCATCACAGCCGGAGCCGGCACGTGCAGGATCAAAGGTCTTGAAAATCTCCCTAGCAGCCTAATCAAAGGGCAAGTGATCATCGGAAACTGGCCAGAGCAACACACTCCACTCCCCTTTCCCCTCAATTCGTATGCGTACCTGCTCATGCAGCCCGATCGCCCCCACCAATTTTGTGCAGGAGCTACCTTTGAGCGGACCTTAAGCGACGCCATTCCCGACCTGCCCACTGCAATCCAAGACATTTTGCCAAAGGTACAGACCTTTTTCCCCTCGCTTACGGAAAAAAACATCATTGGCTGCAAAGCCGGTGTCCGCGTCTCCACCCCTAACCACCTTCCCCTCATCCACCGCCACAACAGAAACTGTTGGGTATTGACCGGCATGGGATCTAAAGGGCTCTTATACAACGCCCTCTATGCAAAAAAAGTCGTTCAAGACATGCTGCGAAATCAAGAGATCTGATATGATCTCGAGTAGAGGAGATAAGGATGTTTGAATCGTGCATGAAAAAACAAGCGGCAGTGAAGGCGCAATTTGTCAACTGCACCACTGAAGAGCTTAAGTATGAAAAGTTGATCGAAAAAGGGAAAGAGCTCCCCAAATTGTCTCCCGATAAAAAAGTAAAGGAGAACCTCGTCAACGGTTGTCAAAGCATCATGTATCTCGATGCCGCGTACAAAGACGGTTTCATCTATTTCACGGCAGAATCGGATGCGCTGATCTCCTCAGGGCTCGCCTCTATCCTGATCGATGTATACAACGGAGAAGCCCCTGAAACGATCCTCAAATGCGCGCCCTCCTTCATTGAAGAGCTCGGCATCGGAGCCAGCCTCACCCCCAGCCGCGCCAATGGCCTCTACAGCATCCACCTCCGGATGAAGCAGGATGCCTTGCGCATATTCATGGAACAGCAATGATATGCCGCCCTTTCAGGGCTCATCTCTTGGGCACGTGTTTACCCAGGCCTCCGCTTCGCTCCGACCTGGGCTATAAGATGCCGGCCCTTCGGGCCTCACAACACGCTCAATTGGTTCTGGAGGTACTGTTAGGATCCTTTGTAGTCTGCTGCTAGGCCCGAAGGGCCGGCATCTTATAGCCCAGGTCGAAGTAAGCGCTAGCGAACGGAGGCCTGGGTGACCTCGGAGGTTTGTGTTGAGGCCCGAAGAGTCGGTATATCTATACTGGATCAATGCCTCTTGCTATCAGTTGAGGCTATTAAAATAGCTGATGAATGGCCGACAGGTTCCCGGTTTGGAGCAGCACAGCCAACACCAGAGCGCATAAGAAAAAGAGGCCGATCATGAGCAGGGCTGGCTTTCCTCCACGCAAGCAAAGGGTGTCTGGTGTAGAAAGACCCATTTTATAGCGTCCAATCCACGCCATCATCACGGGAATGATGCCGTTCAAGATCGAATCGCCAAAACCACCAGAAATTTCCATCGCAACAATAAAGGCCCGCTCGAAATAGAGCGCGCAGATAAGCGTAGGAACGATGATCAACACGCCAAGCCAGGTTCTTCCTGTGTTATCTTTTTTGATGTGAAGACCGTCTGCCAAAAAGTCAAAAAGACCAAGCGCGATCCCCAAAAATGAGGTGATGATCGCAAAAAACGCAAAATACTCCGCAATCACATAAACCCATTGGCCATTGACGTGTTCTCTTAAAAACTGCGTTGCGGGCTCCCCTTTTATAAAGGCCTCAGCCAGGCTGTTGGGACCTTCAGCAGGGACAATCCCCAACATTAAAAACTGCCAAATGGCATAAATGATGAGTGCAATCGTCGTCCCGCCCACAATGGTAACCCGAAGTGCTTTGACGTTGCGTTGTAGATAAGGTGTTAAGCTCGGAACCATGGTCTGAAAGCTAAAGGCTGTGAGCAGCAATGGAATCGCAGTCAAAGAACCACCCCACTTTCTGTGGGTCAGGAAAGCCGTTTTAATCTCAGGAATTCCGATGAACACTAGTGCGATATAGGAAGCGACCATCGCAATGAATAAAATGGCATTGACTCGCCCTACAAAGTAGTTTCCAAGGCAAATCACAACTCCGAAGAAGAGGACAAACAGCCCTGCGCCAACATCCTTGCTCATGGCAATGCTCGTATAGTCGGAAAAGGCGTAGGCGATCTGCATGCCGCCGCCTGCGGTGTATCCCACCAAAGACGCGTAGCAGATAAATAGGTACAGGCACCAACTCACCACTTTTCCAGCCGTGCCCAAAATCTCAGAGGTCATCGAAATCAGATGCTTGCCCTCATCCATCCAAAGACTCACCTCGAGCAACAGTAAGGCTGTCGCTGTCATCGTTCCCCAACAAATCAACATCATGATAAGCGATGGCATTAAGCCGCTCATCCCAGTTGCAACGGGGAACGCCAACATACCGCCACCAATACAAGTCCCCCCCACTAAAAACATGGCTGAAATAACTCTTCCTACGTGTACTTTCGTCTGATTCAATTACACCTCTAAAGCATTCTTTAAAAATTGAGAAACTTGATTTAAGGCAATCCGCTCTTGCTGAAGCGTATCGCGGTAACGCACTGTCACGGTCTGATCGCTCAGTGTCTGTGTGTCGATGGTGAAACAAAATGGGGTCCCCGCTTCATCCATGCGGGCATACCGCTTTCCGATCGATTGTTTTACGTCGATCTGCACATTCCATTGTTTTCTAAGCTCTAAATAGAGCTTTTCAGCAATTTCTGGCATCCCATCTTTGTCGACCAAAGGAAACACTCCAGCTTTCACCGGCGCCATGCGGGGATGAAACTTCATCACAACGCCACTTGGGCGGGATGGATCATCTGTATATGCCTCGCAAAGCAAGGCTAAAACGCCCCGATCAGCCCCAGCAGACGGCTCAATGATGTGGGGAAAGTATTTTTCCTGAGACTCTTGATCAAAATATTTAAAACGATCGTCTTGCCCCGAGTGTTGGGCGTGTTGTCTCAAATCGTAGTCTGTTCGATGGGCAATCCCTTCTAATTCTCCAAAGCCAGGATCGGTAAAGGGAAATCGGTATTCGATGTCGCTACTTCCCGCACCCTCTTTGGCATAGTGGGCAAGCTCCTCTTGGGTTTGCTCCCTTAAACGGAGATTGTCCGATGTAAGACCGATTGAAAGCCACCACTCAAAACGCTTCTTTCTCCAAAACTGGTACCACTCTTTTGCTGTGCTAGGGTGAACAAAGAATTCGATCTCCATCTGTTCAAATTCGCGAGATCTAAAAATGTAGTTGCGCGGTGTCACTTCGTTGCGAAAAGCTTTTCCAATTTGAGCAATCCCAAAAGGTACTTTGACGCGACTGGTGTCGATTACATTGCGGAAATTGGCAAAAATCCCTTGTGCTGTTTCTGGTCTTAAATAGGCGATCGCTGAAGGGTCTTCCAGGGCCCCTACAGTGGTCTTGAACATCAAATTAAACTGTCTTGGCTCCGTCAACGTGCCTGGTTTGTCCGCATCTGGCCCGATCAGTTGCGCACGGATCTCTCCGCTCAGCGCAGCAAATGGCACCAATGCCTCGACAGCGATCAACTCGCCCCCGCCACTTTTTTTGACCATTTTCTCGGCACGTTTCGTCCAGGAAGCCAGTGGGTCGTCCCCTTCGACAAGGGCAATCCACCCCAAAGAGCTTTCTTTGCCCCCTTTGCGCACAACTACTTCCCCGGCAACTAAATGATCCGCGCGATAGCGGTTTTTTGTCTCTCGGCAGTCGACCATCGGATCGCTAAAGCCTCCAACGTGTCCAGATGCTACCCACACTTTTGGGTTCATAATGATGGAGCAATCAACACCGACTATTTCGAGCAATTTTCCATCGGCGCCAACGACGGGATCGCGCACGACGTCTCGCCACCACGCGTCCTTGATGTTTTTTTTCAGCTCAACGCCCAAAGGCCCATAATCCCAAAACCCATTGAGTCCACCATAAATCTCAGATGATTGAAAAATGAACCCACGCCTCTTGCAGAGCGAGACTAACCGCTCCATTTTTGTGTTGCTTTTGACCTCTGACATTCCTTTTTACCCTTTATTTTTCACACACAGTGACGCGAGGATATCACACTTGCTTATCGAGAGCAAAGAAAAAGTGTGGACTGATTTTAAAATATTTATTAATATAAAATAAAGCAATTAATTAAGGGAGATTGGATGAGCCGCATCCATGGTTATTCAGACGAAGACCTGTTCAGAGCAGCATTAGACCGCTCCCTGCCAGTCGATCAACAGGTCTTGATCGTAGAACACTTAGCACGCACAGAAAAATTCAAGAAACTTCCGCCCCATGTGCGGATCTCGTTTTTTACAGCCGCCTGTTCCCGTGCAAAAGAAGAAATTGCCGCCTTCCGCAATAACGTTTCCGATTTGAGCCTGCTGCAAGAGATGACGACCCCTCCTGACCTAGCTCTCAATGCTCATTTACTCATCCGTATCGAGACTGTGCAAAATAAGGCGTTTGAACAGGCCAATCGTCTCAACTAAGGTGAAGGCATGCTCAAAAGCCTTTTTCCCCAAACACATCAGTTTTACGATCTCTTTGAAAGACATGCTGCTCTCACCGTCGAAGCCGCGCTTTTTTTGCAAAAAGAGCTAGCAACAGAACAGGGCGACGATGGAATCAAGAGATTGGAGCACCAAGCCGATAAAGTGACTCAAGAGTGCATTGCAGCCCTCCACCGCACGTTTATCACCCCGATTGACCGCGATCTGATTCACCAGTTAATCACCGAGCTCGACGATGTGATCGATGACATCGATAAAACTGCTGACTGTCTAACTATCTATAAAGTCCATAAAGCAAATGGGCACCTGGTCAAACTCAGCAACCTCGTCGTTGCCGCGACACATGAAGTACAGCTCGCCGTCGTGGGTTTGCGCCATCTAGAAAAGGAAGAAGCGATCCAAATGGCGTGCCGCGAAATTCGGCAGATCGAACACAATGCAGATATTGCCCTGCGCGAAGCGCTTATCCAATTGTTTGATGAAGAACCCGATGCGCGGATGATCATCAAAATGAAAGATATCTACGAAAGCTTGGAATCTGCTACAGACCGGTGCGCAGATGTGGCAGATGTCATCGAAACGATTTTGATTGAGAATGATTAAATTCCATGGAAATCTCCTTCACGCTTCTCGTCTTCACAGTGATCATCGCTTTGGGTTTCGATCTTGTAAATGGTTTCCACGACGCTGCAAACTCGATTGCGACCATTGTTTCTACACGAGTCCTTTCCCCTATTCAAGCTGTTATGTGGGCGGCATTTTTTAATTTCATTGCCCTTCTCATCTTCCCAGCAAAAGTGGCCGATTCAATCTCAAAAATCGTGATCATCAACCCTGCGGATGCCGAGTACGCCTATGTCATCTTAATTGGCCTGCTCTCAGCCATCATCTGGGATTTAATCACCTGGAGGCTAGGTCTACCGACGAGCTCGTCACACGCTTTAATTGGCGGTTTAAGCGGAGCCGGAGTCGCCTATGCAGGATTTGGCGCTCTGCGATGGAATATCCTTTCGGATGCTTTCCTCTTTATCTTCTTAGCGCCCCTCATGGGCTTTGTCTTAGGGTTTCTCATGACGATCGGTGCCTACTATTCCGCCTACACGAAAACACCAAGAAAAATTCAAAAGTTCTTCGGGAAAGGGCAACTGATTTCTGCCGCTCTTTATTCGATAGGTCATGGGGCTAACGATGCTCAAAAGACGATGGGAATTTTGATCGCTCTGTTTGTGGCCGCAGACATATTTGAACCGTCGATTCAATTGACTTTGACCAATCCCGACACGTTGTGGATCATCGTCAGCTGCCATTTAGCCCTTGCGATTGGCACCGCTTTTGGTGGATGGCGAATCGTGCGAACGATGGGGATGCGCCTTGTAAAATTAAAACCGATCGGAGGATTTTGCGCCGAAACAGGCGGCGCCATTACTCTCTATTTGGCTACCCATTTGGGCATTCCCGTCTCAACGACCCACACAATTACTGGAGCAATCATTGGCGTCGGAACGGTTTCGTCCCGCCCCTCCAAAATCCGTTGGGGAATAGCTGCCAACATCGTTTGGGCATGGATCTTGACAATCCCCGCCACAGCCGGCCTCAGCATCCTCTTCACCTATTTTAGGAATCTTATTTAAGACGGTATTGGGTGAGCAGTTCCCAAGTCGACGAGCAGCCCCACACGCATAAGGCCCACAGAAAAGCACAGAACGTGCGAAGCGCATAAATCAACCCTTTCATCCCTCGCAAGATCATCGGGGCAATTTTCTTGAGCAGATTCCAGATCTTACCTGGCAAAGCGAGCAAAGCGCGAAACAGACGGACAATCATCCTTTTTAGGAAAGCCATCCAGTTAGAAATTTCAGTCTTCATTTTTTGATACGCTTCAGTGACAAAGCTGCCACAGATCTTGATCCCATTCTTCGCCCCTGCAAACAACCGCTTCATCCGTCCGCCAAACCGCTTCATCCCACGTCCAAAACTCTCAAATTGCCCGCGGCGTCTTTCGGGAATCAATCCATACAGCCAAAGGGCCGCTTGAAGAATGGCTTGCGGGGTTGCATGAAGCGTGTGCATGACCGTCTCACCCATTTGTTGCACGGTGTTTTCTACCTTATCTTTAATCCGGTCGTATGCCTTTGAAATCTTTTCGCCGAGATCTTCTACCTTCTCTTTCACTTTTTTACGAAGCCTTTCAATCTTTTCCAACATTTCGGCTGGGCCTGAAAAAAGCTTCTCTCCCAGGTTGCGGCTCCATTCCCTCAATGCCTCTAGCCCACTAAACACAGGCTTTGTCAGATTTGCCAACGCCGCATTGAGTTGAGAAACAAAATTGGCTACCGCTTGTCCTGCATCTGACATGCGGTTTGTGATTCGCTGATAGGCTTGCGCAATGCGTCCGATTTGGCTACGCATCCATTGCATCGCCTCGCTTGGTATCTCACGAATTCCCTTTGCTAGCTCAGCAAGCCCTTTTCCCACATTGTTCATCATGCCCTGCAAGGCACTATAGGCTCGATTGAGTTGCTGTGCAATTGCTCTAAATGGATCTGTGATGGTTTGAATGCTCTTTTTAATCATCCCTTGCAATTGGTTCATTGACTTGAGCCAGGCTTCTAAGGCAGCATTGAGGAATTGACGGGCCGCGTTTTTCATCAAATTAAGCGCTTGGCCAAGCGTTTGTTCCAATGCCCCTTTCATCAAATCGAGGATTCTATTAGACCACTCTTGTATGAATTGACCGATGCGATGCCCATGCGCCTTCAAAAAGCCGGCAACGTGTGGGAATGCTGTCACCATCAACCAACGCGGGATCCCATAAACGACTAAATAGGGAGGTAACATGACCGCTAGGACAATGTATTTCCCCACTTGGACTGCGTTAATGAGTGTATCGTTAGGAAGGTTAAGGCCCAGATTTCTCATCTTCTCTAGCATTTGCCGGTTCAGGCGTTCTTGGACCGACTCTTGAGGGGCTTCACTGGGGTTTTCCATCCTGTCGATCGAAGGCTGATTAAGCACAGGAGGCCTTAAAGGGCGCCTGATCGCATCGTACAGGTGGGACGGTGACGCACATCTCGCTTGACTGTCTCGTCTGACTGGACCTGACATAAACTCCTCTTGTTATTTATGCCTTCTATTATAGCAAAGTTTTATTAAGAATAAATTAACCTTTTTGAAAGATTCAATAAATTTTTTGAATCTAGGGTGAGAAAAAACGGTTGCGCGATATAGGGCCTCTAGGGTAAACTTTCCGTAAGTTAAATAACCTGTAAGCAGAGAGAAACACCATGGTCAGAATGAGTAAGCAGGGAGAGAGAAGAAGCCGCTCTCACCGAAAAAATAAGGGTCCTTCAGTCAAAACAGGCCCCCTCAAGGATGGCTTAAAACTGGGGTACAAAGAACACCCAAATGCCCTTTCCGGCGAGGTTGCTGAAATGGCTTACATTCCAAAAATTAAGTAAACGATAGAGGATTAGCCATGACTAGACACGCAAGCTTCGGCAAGGCAAACAAAGGTGGAAAAAAGCGCAATGTTCTCAAGCGTTTTGAACGCGTCGACGTGCTCAAGAAATTGGGTCGCTGGGATTCAAAAACTGCAACGCGCGTAACAGGCCTCCCCAAAACACCTATTTTACCGTAATTCAATGCACACAGGAATGCCCAAGCGTTCCTGTGTGACTCATTTATGAAAAAGCAACGGACAGTTACCGTTCACATTTTTCAGACTCAAAAAAGATACCCGGTCGCTCTCCACCCAATCAAAACACTTGTCAACGCCTTCTTTCGCTACTACCGCCTCACGCATGATGAAGTGACTATTCACTTTGTCACGAAAATGCAAATTGGAAAAATCCACGAGATTCATTTCAACGATCCTTCTCCTACAGACTGCATCTCGTTCCCCATGGACGCAGATTGCGATATCGGCTATAAAGTTTTAGGTGAAGTCTTTGTGTGCCCAGCTATTGCAAAAGAGTATGCAAATGCTCACCAACTCGACTTTCAAAGCGAAGTGGAGTTGTATGTTGTCCATGGACTGTTGCATCTGATCGGATTTGACGATCTAAAGGACAAAGAACGGACACAGATGCGTAAAGAAGAAATGAAATTTATCAACTATTTCAAAAAGCGGTGCACATGAACCACCACCTCGTTTTCTACGATGGGCAATGCGGCTTTTGCGACCGCGTCGTCCAATGGGTCATCAAACAGGATAAAAATCGGATCTTTCTATTTGCCCCTCTCCAAGGTAAAACCGCACAAAAAGTACTTGGCATCTTGACTCCGGATCAAAAGCAACTCGATACGCTAATTTTAATCGAAAACTACGCAACACCCGAACAACAAATCGCCCTCTTAGGTAAAGGAGCCCTGCGCATCTGTTGGCTCCTAGGTGGTATTTGGAGGGTCCTCGGCGCGCTTTCTTTTCTACCAGCTCTCCTTTACGATTGGGGATATCGCCTAGTGGCTCGCAACCGGCACCTTTTCTTTAAAAACGACGCGTGTGTCATCCCAACGGCTGAAGAGGCAGAGAGGTTTCTCCCATGACGAACAACAGATGTTTTGGCAACGGACCTGGTAAAGAGTTCTATGCAGAGTACCACGACCGCGAATGGGGCATCCCGGTCCACGACGATCGCCATCTATTTGAAATGCTCATCCTGGAAGGCGCACAGGCAGGATTAAGTTGGGAAACTATCCTTAAAAGACGAGACGCCTACCGCAAGGCCTTTCACCACTTTGATCCGATCAAGGTCTCCAAAATGAAAGATGCCGAGCTCGAAGCACTCCGTCAAAACGACACAATCATCCGCAATCGCCTCAAGATCTATGCAGCTCGTCAAAATGCGCGCGCCTTTTTGGAGATTCAAAAAGAATTTGGAACCTTCTCCAACTACTTGTGGAGTTTTGTGAAAGGTAAGCCGATCAAGAACCGCTGGAAGAGCTTTAAAGAGGTTCCAGCCACAACCCCAGAAAGCAATGCCCTCTCTAAAGACCTCAAAAAGCGTGGCATGACTTTTGTTGGCCCGACGATTATGTATGCCTACATGCAAGCCGTTGGATTAGTCGATGACCACTTGGTGGGATGTTTCAAACACTCTTTTTAATGCTTGGTGGGTTCTTCTGCAATTCATTGAAGAGGCGCATCGTTTCAAATGCGGCTTCTTCATCAAGTGTGTCTGCCTTCAAAGACTCGGCAATTTTTTGCCGCTGTTTCATCCAATTGCGATCGAGAATCCGCTGAATCGCCTCTTGAAAATGTTGGTCAGCGCGTTCCTGGTTCACTTTCTTCTGCATCAATTCGTGGATGAGCAGTTGCTCTGGTTCTCCGATGAAAGCGGCTAGGCTAAACAGATCGGTTACCTGACCCGCAACGGCGCGATCAAGATACACTTGATACAACTTCGAACAGGCAGGCACGATCAAGTCAGCAGGAGTGAGATTGTTTCTGGCAATCTCTAAAAAGCGGGGATGTTGTGCATTCATCAACAACAGCCACAAGAGAAAATCCCCTTCCATAATGCGGTCAGGGTCGATTGTTTGAAGTCCGACGAAAGACGATTTTTTGAGGTGAATGTTCGGAATATGGTCTTGGCCAACTCCAATCACATCTTCAGGAACATTCAAAAGCTGCGATACCTTGCGCAGGCTCTCGTGCACCATCAACGGGTGGTTCCAGCCCCTGATCTGCTTGACGAGCCGCGTCACGAGTTCATTTTTTGCTGCAGGTGAGTTGCTATCGCTCTCTTTTGATGAAATTTGGACGAGGAAGGTGAGATAATCAACAGCGCTTTCCATCAAATCTTGAAACGCTTCAGCTCCCCGTTTCCGAATAAAGGCATCGGGATCCATTTGAGGAGGCAATGCGATCACCTTGACTTCCACCCCCTCCTTTTGGAAGAGATCTCCAATTTTGATGGCGGCCTGTTGCCCAGCGACATCGGGATCGAGCGCTAAGTAAACTGTGGCTACACCTAAATTGAGAAGCTCTTTGACATGCCCCTCTCCAAACGCCGTTCCTTGCCCTGCCACGGTCATGTTAAAACCAGAAGCAATCAACCGCAAGGCGTCGATTTGCCCTTCGACGATGATCGCTTTGCGCTCCTTGGCAATCCGTCTGCGGGAGTAGTGAAGGGCAAACAGAACATAGGACTTTTTAAACAGGGGTGTTTCTGATGTATTGACGTATTTGCCACCTGACGTAGCCTCTTTGTATTTGCGCGCAGAGAATCCAATAATTGCCCCGGAGGCATCGCAAATGGGAAATGTGATCCGATCGTAAAAAAAATCGCGCCACCGTCCATTGTCGAGCTCTGTGAGCAAACCCGCATCGAGCATATTTTGATTGCTGATCTTCTGCTCATGCAAAACCGCTTGCAATATCCCCGATTGCGCAGGGGCGAGTCCCAGTCGAAATTGTTTAATGAACTCCAAATCGATCCCTCTGCCGTAGAGATAGGCAAGAGCTTGATCCCCTTGCTCAGTATGGAGCAAAAGAAACTCGAACAACTGACTTGCTGCCTCTAGAGCCTGTTTGAGGGCTGCTTTGTTGACGCCGTCCTTTTGTTTAGAGCCTTCAACGTATTGCAGAGGTACGCTAAAGCGTTGCGCCAGGGCCTCAACAGCCTCGCCAAAATGCAGTTTGGCGTGAGACATGAGAAATTGGATCGCATCGCCATGAGCGCCACACCCAAAACAGTGGTAGTGGGAATCCCCTTTCTGCACGACAAAAGAGGGAGATTTTTCGTCGTGAAAAGGGCAGAGCCCTTTATAGGACGCTCCCGCCCGTTTAAGATCGACATAAGGCCCCAACACCTCGACTAAATCGATCCGTTGCCGAAGCGCATCCAAGCTTTCTTGCGTAAACATTGCCATAGAGAAAAGTGTAGACGATCAGAGCAAAAAATAAAAGGAATTGCTCAATATCCTAGCACTTTGTTAGTATCTCTATTTAACTAAAACCCTGTTACTTAAAAGCGAGGTCGACCTATGCATGTAATTTCCAAATACACTCTGATAACATCCTTTCTCCTATTCTGTTCTGGATTCTCCAGTTCACAAGTCTCGGCTCATCCAGAAGAAGCACACCCGTCCAAATTGCATGTCGTTGGAGTGAAGCCAAATGAGCTCGGCGTCAAAAGAATCCAACAACACCAGGAAGTAAAAGGGCTCCACCCTGCAACACTAGAAGTGGCATCCGCCAAAGAAGAGCTTATCTTAAGCCTGGATGGAAAGGATGATACAGTCACCTTTGAAAATGATCCAGAAGCACTTGACCTTCCCATTAGCGTAGACAACCGCTTCCAAACGGCTCCTGTATTTAAAACATCCAATCAACCGGTTGTGATCACAGGATTCGGTCCTGACGAACAAAACTTGCAATTGGCCAAGCAAATCCTCAACAATGGGCAACCCCTTTTCTTTTTAACGGATCTCTCATCATGGGTCCTCAGCGAAGTGAAAGCTGATCCTGAAGCAGAGAACAATCCCCATGCTGGCGAACTAGCCGTTGTCTATCAAACTGGAAATCTTGGGAAAGACGCTGTTTGCATTCTAGGATACAACGATGGGATTTGGATCGATGTCAATGGCAACAACGCCGTCGATTCAGGTGAAAAGGGAGCCTTTCTCGTTGAAGGTTTAGTTTCCGGTCGCTACATCTGGGTAGCTTACGATGCATTCCTTTCTAGTTCCGCTGTAGAAGATGCGCTAGCTGTAAGCAGGACGCCTATTGCGAATGGGAGCGAATCATTCGCTGTCGTCTTGGTCCCGATGCAAACGATTCAACCAATAGATCAAGAACCAGCCCCGTTGGAAATAGAGGACATTTCTGAGAATGTCAAGCTCAATGAGATCGTGCTTAAAGCGTTCTCTTCTCTTTTAGAACCAGTGGAACCGGCTCATCTAGAACCAGCGGAACCAGCGCATCTTGAACCAACAAAACCTGTTCATCCCGCTGAGCCAACCACACTTCCCGAGAAACCAACGGAAAGCAAGGGAAATCATCAAGGAACTACGCTGCCAATTCTCCCATCGACACCGATCATCGTGGCCCCACTCTCACTGACGATCAATTCACCTCTTCCAAACTCACGCGTACACGACTCTACCCTATGTTCAGTCGTCGTAGGAGGAGGCACACCAATTAAAGAAGTGGCATTTTTCGTCGATGGCAGTTTGACTTCGACCCTTACGACGCCGCCCTACCAAATCATCCTCACCACGACTTCCTGGAAAAAGGGGAAACATACCATCTCCGTCACAGCAACAAACGTCGATGGGGAACAAGTTTCGAAAAGCATTGAAGTCAATCGCAAAAAGAAACATTAACCTATTGAGGCGCCTGGGTGGTATTGGGGAAGTCGAACGTATTTTGTTCTTTCTTCCACCACGCTTTCCAGGCGTCCTTGTCTAAGCCAAAATTCACCCCAGCATACCCTGCAAGATCATTGAAAATATTGTCGCCGTAGTTGTCTGTCGTGTCTAAGGTTTCATATTGGAAAGTGTCTATCAGCACTGGAATCGCCGCGCGATCGTGCAGAGAAATAGCCGTCAAGGCAGCGGCACGCCTCACATAAAAGCTGGGATCGCGAAATAGGGTCTTCACTAACGCAAGCACTTGGGGATCGTTGCGGTCGCGCAATCCTTTTGCAACGGCATAGCGGACCATTTCTGAGTTGCTTTCAGCCCCCTGCTTCAACAAAGGCAAAACAGCATCTAGCGGCATTTTCGTCAAAATCAGCGCGGCTAAATACCTGTTTTCCTCCACAGGATCGCTCTTCATGACTTTTCCCAGAATGGGAATTGCTTGATCCTTGCCCAAAATTCCGACGAGTGCAATCGCCATTTTCCTCTCGGAGTCAGAGACGATCTCCCCTTTCTCTAACGCGCGTAAAAGTTCCTGAAAATCGATTGGCTTTTGATTTTGCAAAGCCCAAAGAGCCGCGTAATTGAACTGATCTTCAGGAATGCGTGCCGGGTTTTTTAAGAGAGGGGTTAAATCAACCGAAAGCTTTGGATCGGAAAACCGCTTCAAATCTATTGCTTCGTAGAGTTGTCGCCGCTTTTCGTAATCGGCTTTCAAGATAGCCTGCACCAAATCGGAAATAGGTTCCATGGGAAGCGGGAGATACGCGACATTCGACTTCCACCCTTTCAGCGGATCGAAGGGAAATGGCAAGCGAGGAACTGCAGGAAATTTTGCAAAGAGCTGCTCCGTCAAGCGATCACCTTTCAAAGGGCTAACAATCCCCACTTCATGCACCTCATCTCCCCAACATAAATGCGCGCCGCATTTCATCTCGCGCACTTCCTGTGGGAGGAGCGCATTCTGCCCCAATTCTAAGAAAAGCGCTGTCGGCCACTCATTGGGCGATTGCGGCATTTGCACATGTGCAGCACTCGTTTTTCCAAACTGAAGGCGATTATTGCCACCAAGATCGATGAAGACGCCTAACGCCGCTGGTTTTCTTGCCGTGCCTCCCCCTTGATCGGTGGTTTGAAAAGTGTTATTGCCCTCCGTGTTAATCAACATCCCCACGGATCGATCAGCACCGACTCCAATCGATCCCCAGCCGCCCTTAAACGCGCTATTGCCCCCTCTTTTCAACAGCAAACCCGCAGCCAAATGGAGGCCCTGTCCTTGAGCGTCGTAATCGGCCCGAAAGGTATCATCAGAGCCTTCTGCAACGAGAATGCCCGCGCTCAAAAAATAGGCTGAGCCTTGCCCAAGCCAAGGGATTTCAAAGCGATTGTGGCTGCCGCTGTTGTACAAGAAGGAAACCCCGCCATAAAAACTGGGAGTCCCAAGCCAAGGATCGCCACGCACGCCCGTCGATCCCCCTTGTCCAATGCCCCCCGCGCGCTTGCCTCCTTGCCCTAAAACGCCGCACACATAGGTATTGTTCCCCTCATTGTCGACGAGAAAGGCAACTCCTAATGTGCTAGAGGCAGCTTGCGCCATCCCCTCTTTAGCGCTGTAGTGGTTGCCTCCGCCACGATTCCATAACAGGGATGACCCAAAAAGAGCAAATGATTGACCACCAAATTTGAGCGTGTATTCATTATTCCCCTTCAAATTCATCAGCGCCCCAACGCCAAAAAAGCCACACCCTTGTGCATACGCATCAGCGCTATAGGAGTTGTTGCCGGCATAGCTCGCTAAAATGCCGACACCCAAAAAACCGCTCCCCTGCACGAAGTGCCCACCTTGGTACACGTTTCCCCCAAACAGATCGAGATGCAAAGCAGCCGCGCGGATGCCGCCCGTGCCCCCTGCCCGCGTTTGAAACCAATTGCTTCCCCCTAAATCGATAAAGAAATCCGCTTCCTCTGTGTGTTTAACATGTGAACGGGTCGAAACGATCAATTTGAGTCCCTGCTCCTCCCAGATGAAATCTTCAGGAAGGACGATGGCTAAAAAATCGGACCCATGCGCATAAACGTCATCGACAATCGCAGCCAATCGACGCGCACAATCGGCGAGCTTCGCCAAATCGACACGTGCCGCTAACTCAAAAAACTTCAGCGGCATCGGGCTATTTGTCGTAAAAAAAGCATATTCATCCCCTTCTGGATGCTCCCCAAAGAAAAAGCGGTTGTAGTTGTCCCGTAACCACTGCTTCTCTTCCTTAGACAAAACGCTTAAGAGCACCTCGACATCGGCATACACCTGCATAAACGTTTTCCAGTGGGAATCGATCACAGTGGCGGTCTCTTTTCCAAAAGCAGTGACAAAGCTTTCTGGAATTTGGGCGGAAGCAGCTAAATGTCGCTCTAAAGGCTCGAGAGGAATCCCTCCTGCCATCCACACGGCAGAGCTCATCTCAAACAAACTCTTCGTTTCGGAGCGGGCGCGGATTTCACGAGCCACCACTTCGGCATAACGAGGGAGATAAAAGGGATCGCCCAAGACGGCATCCACAACAGGAGAGCGTCCTAAAGGGGAATAGCCCCCTTCCACATAACGAGAAAGCGTGTAGGGGCGTTGGATAAACTGGTCGAGTTCTTCAGGAAGAGTCTCTGAATCAACAGATGTGAAAGAAGACGCTAAAACAACGCCAAAAAGAAGAGGAAAAGTCCACTTATAAGGCTTTGTCAAAGTCATAAATTAGTAGTTGAACAACCGATCTGAAAACTCTTCCCGTTCCCCTGGCCAGGCTGTATCCTCGCGCAGTTCCTCTGTCGGATCTTCATCCGCGCCATAATACATCATCTCTTGTCGGCGAAACCAAGGGCGCTCATCGACGTCGGCTTCTGCGACCAAATCACACTCTTCTTCGCAAATATAGTAAACCTCTTCCGCTGACATAGAAAATGGGACCGTCGCAATCAGGACAAAGAGTAATCGGTTGATCATAGTATTGTCTCCTTTGCAGCAGTTATCGACAAAACAACCTAATTAATCAACACATTTTCTTAGGTCCCCATTGTCCTCGACAAAAATCATTTTAAGCCGTAGACTTTCGCTATCAAATTAGGTGCTACTACAATGAACTTCAAAGCCCACCTACCCGCTGTCAGCGGGATGTTGCTCATCACAGGCACGAGCATTGGTGCAGGGATGTTGGCCCTCCCAGTCGTCACAGGCTTGGCAGGGTTTCTTCCAGCGCTTGCGATCAACTTCATCTGCAGCTTCTTCATGATGGTCACAGGGCTCCTTTTCCTGGAGGCCATTTTGTGGTCTCACGACGGAGCCAATGTGTTGAGTCTATCGGAGCACTTTTTGGGCAAGTGGGGCAAATTCGTTGCTGGTGTGACTTTTTTGTTTCTCTACTACTGCTTGATGGTCTCCTACTTCGCAGGCGGATCGCCCGCTCTTGCTTCCTTGCTTTCGCTTGGAACAGGAAACCCGATTGCTGCGCCGTGGAATTACGTGCTCTTTACAGGTTTATTTGGAGCGTTTGTCCTTTTGGGGACAAAAGCTGTCGATCGAGTCAATTGGCTGTTGATGATTGGCCTTGTTCTGTCGTTTCTTTTACTCATTATGGCCGGTTCTCAAGCCATTCAGCCCTCTCTTCTCAAGCGAGCCGATTGGAACTTAAGCTTAGCGGCAGCGCCGATCCTCTTTGGCGCTTACGGTTACCACAACCTCCTCCCCTCCTTATCGACCTATTTAAAGAGGCATGTCAACCACTTGCGTTTTTCGATCGTTTTCGGAACGATGATCCCGTTCGTAGTCTACTCTGTGTGGCAGCTCATGATCATTGGCACGTTGACTTTAGAAGAGATCCAAACGGCCGACCTAAATGGGGAACCGATCACCCAAACACTCCAAACGATTGTGGGGCACCCGTGGCTGGCACTATTTGGGGAGTTCTTTGGTTTTTTTGCACTTGTCACGTCGTTCTTAGGCGTCTCGCTCTCCATGGTCGACTTCCTGGGAGATGGGATCGGCAT
>Ga0207072_1020_pt1 | contig 54791 bp, 46 predicted proteins | sample Alteio_BWMinHeat_68_FD_153570 | JGI IMG/M metagenome (GOLD analysis project Ga0207072, IMG submission 153570) | Enriched cells from forest soil in Barre Woods Harvard Forest LTER site, Petersham, Massachusetts, United States -... | ecosystem: Environmental > Terrestrial > Soil > Temperate forest >... | reverse complement strand
GTTTAGAAACCTTTAACAGCTTTTTAGATAAATACCCTCTCGAGAGTTTGTTTTCTCTAAAGGAATTCATAAGATTAGTTATTCCAAAAACTGAAGATGCTAAAAGTGGTGATGCTTCCACTTAAAGTTGTGCCTGACATGCATGTATGTATAATATATCTATACATACTAGGCATAATCATCGTATTAGCGGGTATGACAAAAAGACCAAGTATGTATCATAAGATGATACATTGGAGGCAATTATGGCAAGCTTTGAAGGTATAGATTCGGCGATGGCTATAATAGACTTCTTTCGAAATTCGCTTTAATTGTAGTAGGATTCTTGTTGAGCAAGATTTAGCTTAAGCCCGGGCTTAAGCAAAATCTTGCTCAGAACAAAATAAACTTAATGATTCCATGTTTCTTGATTTATCTGTCCTCTGCAGAGTTTGCTTTCTCTAAAGGAATTCATAAGATTAGTTATTCCAAAAACTGAAGATGCTAAAAGTGGTGATGCTTCCACTTAAACTTTTCTAGCAGAAAAAATGTAAATCATTTACAATGCGAATTAAGAGAGATGCATTGTGAAGCGACCGCCAAAATTACAGAATGTGCTTGAGCTTTCTCGTCAATGTATAGAAAGTGGTAAGTATATACCTACATTCCATGCTGAATGCAGGCAACTAGAGAGAGATATAACCTTGTTAGATGCGTTACACGTAATAAAGACAGGTTATAGAGAACTCAAAAAAGACCAATATAAAGAAGAATGGCAGGCCTGGAATTATGCTGTACGAGGGATATCTCTACAAGGAGATATGATTAGAGTGATTATTAGTTTTGAGAATGATGGTATGCTTATTATTACTGTGATAAATCTATCTAGGGATGAATAAGTGGATATTGCTATGAAAAAGAAAATAATTAAGTGCTTTGAGTATGATGGATTGGGTTTTCCAGTTCATTTATTAAATGTCCCTGTACATTCGATTAGAGGTGTAGAAGTTCCTGACATTGACTATAACCAGTTACAACGTAGTGTGCTTTTAACTTTATGTCAAAATCCTTTTCCGCTAACTGGAAATGAAATTCGATTTATTCGTCAGTATTTTCAAAAAACTTATGCAGAGTTTGCAAAATGTTTTGGAGTTAGCCACGCTAGTGTTATTCATTGGGAAAAAGCCAAAGATTTATATGCTAAGATCATTCCTACAACAGAGCTTTGTATCAGGCTTTTTATACTTGATACTCTAAAAGCAGATAATAAGCTTTTTCGAAATACGTTCAGAGGCTTTGATTACTTAAAATTTTCTCAAGAAACTAAGATCCATAAGTCTGCAGATGAGTTTATTACCGTTGATTCTGCGTCATTATAATAATTCTAAAAGTGATGCTTCCACTTAAGGAGGAGCTTGGTTTCTGCGTTGTCGGTGACTTCGGCGTGGGCGCGGACATCATGGACGACGTTGGCATCGACGGCAATACTGTTGCTCTCTTCTGTTAGGCTTCTGTTGAGTGACACATAGACGCCTTTGCAAATGTATTTTCCTAGCTGCACAGAGACTTTATCGCCTTCGCTGGTGACTTCGCGGTTAATATCTAGCCGGTCAATATTAAGTTGATTGCGAACTTGAGTGAGGATGTCAGGTGTATCGTCTCCTTGTGATAGGTTGGATATAGACCGGGAGAGTTCATTGCCTTGATAGGCTGAAATGTCGGCTGAACCTGTGCCAAAGAGGAGATGGGAGACGATTTCGCGCTGGGGCATGGGTGGATTGGAGCGGAAGGTGAGTGTGGGATTTTTTAATGCTCCGCGCAAGATGGCTTCTACAAGAATGTCGTCGATTTCGAGCGAAGCGATGACGTAGAGTTTAGTCTTTGTTTCCCATGGTCCGGCAAATATAATTGTTCCTTGATAGATGTCAAAAATTTTTCCTTTATAGTTGTAATTTCCTTTTTGGACTTTGAGCTCGCCCTGTACATTAGGGTTTGTGATGGGTCCGGTTAGATGTGCTTGGCCTCTCCAGGCTGATTCTAGGCCTCGTCCATGTATATGGAGTCTATTGGAGGTCTTGACATCTAAATCAAAGGTGATGGGGTAGGTTGTCATGCTGCTAGAAGATTCAAAATTATTTTTTTTCTCTTTTCCTTTGGGGACATTTATATAGGTGACTTCGACGGTTTCATTTTCGGGTATCTCTTCGGGGATATAGAGCATTGTAGATACGGGCAAGACTGTACCGGAAATCACTGCTCCATTTTTGTCTCCTTTAAAGAGGAGATTTCCATCTATAGAGGCGCTTACATTATCGGTCTGGAGTAGGAGTATTTTATTGAGGTCGCAGTGGATTTCGAAGGGGTAGTTATTGGCTTTGTCGATGAGAAATTTTCCGTTTCCTCTAAGGGTTCCTTCTTTATTATCATTGGCCTCCAATTGTTCAATCTGTATGGATGAGCCTTCGGCACGTGCTTTTAGGGTTATATTGTGCAGGAATGTGCCCGTTTCTAGGTTTTCATAGGAACCATCATTAAGGGCGATGATGCCGGTGATTTGTGGATTAGTGAGTGTGCCTGTAGCTTGGAGGGAGAGTGAGACAAAGCCGTTAACGGCTGCGGTATGGGAGACGAGGATATCGAGAAGGGGTCCTACAGCTCCTGAGGCTTTTAGATCAAGTGTAAAGGGGGCTTCGGTATTGACAGCTATATTAAAGGGGGAGAGTGAGAGATTAGAGGGGATTTTGGCATGGAAGGTGACGGGTTCGATGGAAGAGCAGAGAAGTTCTCCTTGCAGGGTAGTCAGGGAAGGTTTTAGGGCGAGGTCGACAGAAGCATGGCAGATAGGGGATTTTCCGTAAAATTTGTCGATCCATTGGAGATCTTCGAGTGATAGGTGGAGAAGGCCTTGTGGAGAATTCCAAGGCCCTTCAAAGGCGCCTTCGAGGGCAAGTTTAGCATTGATAGGTGGACTAGTGGGTGCTAGAGGTAGGTCACGCCCTTTGAAGAATAATTTGAAGTCATCATTTGTTGCATAGCCTTCCGCTTCGAGTGTTCCTTTGCCCATACGTAGTTGTAGGGGAGGAAGATGGATGCTAGATTCTTTCCATTCGAGGGTCCAGGGAGAGACCAATTGGATTTTGTGTGAGTTTTCGAAGGCGATGGTGAGCGTTTCGAGTTTGTCAGGATAATGTAGTGTAGATGTGAGTACCCAAGAAGGGAGGGGATTATCATTGAGGATGGTCTTTGAGCCGGTGATGGTCACTTCTCCATTCAATGACTTGGGAGGTCCTATGAAATGGGCTTTGATATTGAGGTTGCCTAACCGGGTAGCTGATTTTCGATCATCATTGTAAATGGCTTGAAGAGTGAAATCTAAATTAGGTTCTGGTGTGAATGTGAGTGTATACTTTCCATCAGTAGTAAGGGGAAGGTCATTCCAGGAGGTATCTGCCTCAATATTACCTATCAATTTAGAGTTTGTTAGCTGGCCTTGTGAATAAAATGAGATAGGTTTGGATGGATTTTCTGGAGAATATTCCCCAGACCAAGCATAGGCAAACTGTTTAGAGGTTCCTGCAAATGTAAGAATTCCTTTAAGGGGAATACGTTGTGTGAGAATGTTTAATTTGCCTTCAAAATGTTGTGTAGGAATATCAAAGATGAGGTTTCCAATCGATTCAAAGAAATGATCTTTCAATTGCAAGTTTTTTAACTGGATGGTTTCACGAGTACCTTGGACAAAGGTAGTAATATGACCCTGTGTTTCAGGAAGTGTGTAGTAGAGTGAGGTGTTTCCTGAAAAGCGTAATGTGGAATTGTCTTTGAATAGTGCTAGGATGGAGGGATGATCAATAGTTCCTTCGCTCTGAAGATTAGCTTGCAAGTTTGTGGCTTGAGAAGAAAGTAGCGTTAAGAGGCCTTGACGAGGATGGTGAATGTCGAGAAGGTAGCCTAAAGAGGGTGGCCCGGTCATAGGGTGTAGAGAGAGTTGAATAGTAGTGGACTCGTTAGAATCTTTTTTAGCGGCTGAAAGGTTGATGTTGAGCTGTTCAAGTGAAGTTAGCCAGCGTAGATGAGCTTTAAGGTTCCAATAGGTATCTTCTTCAGAGTTGATCAGGGTGGAAGGAATATTGAGGGCATAGGTAGAAAGTTCATAGCCGTTCTCAATCTCATTGAGGGCAGCATAAAGAGTGCTTTCGCTTAAATGAGTGAGTATGGGAGTCAGCGAGAGATGTTCATTTTCATAAGAGATTTCAAAGGATTTTTGGAGCTTAAGGAGATGTTGTGCGATGTGTCCTTTAAGTTCTTTAATGTTGACAGCTATTTTTGAAAGGCTTGAGGACCACTCTCCTTCAAGATCGAGTTCAGTATCTAGAGCGTCTTTTTCTTCATAGTGCACTTGGAAAGATTTGCCTAAAATAAATTGTATATGGCCGTTGAGCTTATTCAGATCTAATTTACCTTCTAGTTGCAGAGGGGATAGGCTAAGATCAAGAGTGCCTTCTGCAGCAATACCTTCCCATGTTGCTTGTAGGTTATCTATTTTTGGATGGAATAGTTCTGTGCCTTTGCTAGACGCGGTAATTTTGAGCTTGGAGAAAGTTGCATCTAAAGTTCCTGAAGCTAAGTGAGTTATGGGATTTATAATGAGACTTAAGTTCTGTTTTCCATCAAGAAATCCTTTTAATTCATTACTCAGGCTAATTTTCCACTCATCGCCCATATGAAAATCGCCTATCGTCTCCATTTTCCAAGCATCGCTGTCTTTTCCTTTAACCTCAAACTCTATGCGTCCATTGGTTTGGAAAGTCTGATCACTGCTTGCAAATATTTTAAAAGAGGATGAATCGACCCATTCTGTGCAGAAGGGATTCAGGAGTACACCCCCCTTTTCTTCATCTATAGTGAGAGTGGTATTGTACTTCTCTTGTGCTTTTTGAAGGCTCAGAAAGAGTGTAGTCTTTCCAGGGCAGTTAAGTTCTGCTTTTTTTTGTCCTGTAACTTGGGCTGTCAATGTATCTGAAATAGGTTCGTAGGCAAAGCTTCCCTCAAAAATAATGGGTTTAAGCAGCAAATTAATAGGATTGAACTCTTTGTGATATATCTGCAAACCTTGAATCTTCAGATCAGAAACCTCGAAAGTAGATTGTGTAAAAATAATCCTCAAAATTTCTGATAGCGAAGTCGTATAGTCCAAACGCTCAATAAAGAGGGTTTGGCCCTCTGCTTTTTTCAACTGGACATCATGAAAGACAATTGTGAAGGGTGGACGCCAACTCAAGTCTTTCATGGTCAATTGTAGGCCTGTTTTTTCGGCCACAATCCTTTGAAGTCTATTCTCTATGTAATGCTTGATAGGTGGTACAAGCAGCGTGACATAGAGGATCGTCACTAAGATGGCACAATAGAGTAAAAAGCGGACTAAAATCTTCATCAGTTCCTTTAAAAGGTTTGTCCTAAACTAAAGTAGACTTCAAAGTTATGGTCGACATGTTTTCGTTTATTCAGGGGAAGGGCTATATCGAGTCGTAGTGGTCCTGCAGGTGTGTCGTAGCGTAATCCAAGGCCTGTCGATTGTAGTCGATGCTCATTCCAATTGGGTAAGGTCCCTTTATAAACATTACCTATATCGTAGAATAATACGATTCCCCAGTTTTCGCTAATACTTCTTCGTAGTTCGACATTAAAAATCATCATCGAGCGGCCGCCGGTAGGCTCATGCTTTCTATTTAGCGGGCTAACTGTTAAGTAACGGTATCCTCGTATGGTCTCCTCGGAACCTGCATAAAAAAGTTCTGAAGGGGGAATGGTTCTGCGGCTAGAGCCAAAGATTGAACCTAACGTGGCGCGTGTAGCGAGTACAAGGTCTCCATCGTAATCTAGGGGAAGGTAACTACTGAAATTGACTGTATTAATGGCATAGGAGAAGGGATCATTAAAGATTTCGAGCGTAGGGACTGTCTTTAAAGTGACGGTATAACCATACGAAGGATCCAGGGGGTCGTCGACGTCTGTCCAGCGTAAACTTAAGGGGATTTTAAATAAGTTAAATAATCCATTATTGTCTGAGTCGGTGATTTTCAGATGCTTAAACATAAATCCAGCCGAAGTTCTCAACTTATAACTTACCTGTCTTTCCACACTGACAGAGGGGCTTAAAAAGGATTCGGTATAACCATCTGTAATCTCATGATGCGCCTGCATCAGCCAGACCAGATCTTGTCGTCTTCGATGCCAATCGGGCACTAAATAGAGATAAGTCCCATCAAAAAGGTTATGCCAGATAGCTCCACGCAGAGCAAAGCGCTCACCCAAATGTCTTTCGTTAAAGTTATCATACTCTCCAACCACCCCAAAACTGCGCATTGTAGAATATCCTATGCCAAAACCTGTGCTGCGGTGTTTGGCTTCCATAACGTCAATGCTCATCGGCAAAAGATTGTCCTCTTCAACAGTTTCTGCAAAAGTGATATTGATGGTACTAAATAATGATGAAGCTTCGAGGGCTTGTAAAGTCTCCTCAATCTTGCAAGGATTAAATATCTCTCCATTGCCCCAGGCAATTTTCTTTTGAAAAAATGAGTCGCAAACCTTTTTGGCGCCACTGATCGTCGTTGGACCAAAGCGTGCTTGAGGACCAGTGTCAATAACAAGAGTCACAGAAATAGACTTATTGGCGACGTCTGCAATGACTTTACGTTCTTTAATTTTAGCTAAGGGGTACCCATAGGTAGCTATTTCTAAAAGTAGCAGCTCTTCTGCGTGTAAAATATTTTTTGGATAGGCCGGCATGCCCATCTCAATCTCCAATTCATCCAAGCTTATACACTGACAAATAGCTGAAGAGTCATCGTCAATAGTGGTCACCTCAAAATCAGAAAATACAAAAAGATCGCCAGGATTCACATCAAAGATGACTTGTGCAGGCGTCATATCGATCTGGATGCGCAGATCGATCTGTGCATCGTAATAAGCAAGTGTTTGGAGTATTTTTGCGAAGCGTGGGATATCGGCTTCGGCTCTTTTTCGCAATGCAGCTGCCGTAGAGGGAGGATTGTTCTCTAGTGCGATAAGCTGTGAAGTTGAGCGTAGGAGATTGATAATAGCTGGGTCATCGATGGTTGTAAAGTGAACTTCGTAAGTCTCTACAGCATACAGGTTCAAAAAAAAAGTGCTAAGTAGTAGGATTAAAAAATTTTTTATAGGCAAAAGATTCCCAAGTGTTTGCTCATGAGTAAGAGTTTTAGTATACTCGAATTTTTCAACTTGACAAGGCCTGATTAGCTAAATTATTATCTTGGTCTTTCAATGTGTTAGGAAGCGCCATGAAATTTATCATCGCTACGCAAGAGCTTAACTTTGCATTAAGCAAAATACAACATGTTGTTGCGGCTAAGAGCACCATACCCATCCTAGGGAATGTACTGATCGAAGCGTATAACGACGAAATTGTGATAACAGCTACTGACCTGACGGTTGGTGTCCGATATGTGATGGAAGCAAAAATTCTTCAAGAAGGAGCAACCACGCTCCCTGCGAAGAAGTTGGCGCAGTTAGTACGAGAACTAACAGTCCCACATTTAGAGGTCTCGACAAATGCAAATGATGTTACCGAAATCATTGCAGGAGCCTCTAAGTTTAAGCTAAATGGAATGAATAAAGATGAGTTTCCCTCTTTACCCGATATGGAGGGGAGTATCCACTTCTCCATTAAGCAGTCCGATCTGAAAGATATGTTCTATCGCACAGCATTTGCTGTGTCTCGCGAAGATAATCGCTTTGTCTTAACAGGCGTCTATTTAAAGATTGAGAATGGCGTCGCCACTTTTATTGGAACGGATGGAAAGAGATTATCGCGTATCCAAAAAGCCATCAGTATTGACTCAGAGTTTAAGTCAGGGTACATTATTCCTCTGAAGGCCGTCGATGAGATCCTCAAAAATTTGACAGAAGAGGGAGAGGCTAAAGTTGCTTTAATGCAAGATAAAATTGCTGTTGAAGCCTCTGGAACAACGATTGTCTCTAAGCTGCTTGCAGGTGACTATCCCGATGTCAATCGCGTTATACCCCCATCACCTTCCACGGTTGTCACTTTGCATCGCGAAGAGTTAATGGCACTGTTACGACAAATTTCGCTGTTTACAGCTGACACCAGTCACTCCGTTAAATTTACCTTTTCGCCTGGCGAATTGACATTGGCTGCAAATACCTCAGAGATAGGGGAAGGCAGCGTAAAGATGCCTGTCGATTATCGTGGCAATAAACTCGAAATTGCCTTTAACCCCAATTTTTATCTCGATATCTTGCGTCATTGTAAGCACGAGCGCGTTCTTTTAGGAGTGGAAGATCCCTTTAATCCAGGCGTGATCACAGATCAGGAAGAGGCTCCTATTGTGACAAGCTCGCCGGTCCCACTCTTTGTGTTAATGCCGATGCGGCTTTCAGAAGAATAGGATGCATGCAGTCAGACTTGGTTTGTATCAATTCCGACTGTATGCTCGTCGTTATTTTGAGTTATCCCCCAGTGTAAATGTTTTTTTTGGACCGAATGCTCAAGGGAAAACATCGGTCCTTGAAGCCCTCTTTCTCTGTTCGATTGGAAAATCCTTTAGAGCTAACCAACTCAATGATCTAATCCAGCGAGGAAAAGAGGGATTTTGCGTCGACCTGCACTATGAAAAATGCGGTATAGATCAGGAAATCAAAGTTTATGGTACATCTTCAGAACGGTTTGTTCAGATTAACGGCACTAAACAACCCTTAAGTGCTCTCTCTGGAGGATTGACAGCTGTAGCGTCAACACCGGATGACATCTATTTAGTCAAAGGGCCCCCAGCATTGAGGAGAGACTATCTCGATCAGCAGCTATTGCAGGTGGATCCACTCTATAGTCACCATCTCAAACGCTACGGACGAGCCTTAAAGCAGAGGAATAGCCTCATTCGAGCACAGGTTAACGAGACACTCGATAGCTGGGAATATGAGTTAGCCCATTCCGCAGCCTACCTGATTGCTGTGCGTAAAGAAGCTATTGAAAAACTATCCACATTTGCAGGCCACATATATTCAGCGTTGAGCGGTAAACCCACCCCACTGACACTTACCTATAAGCCTGGAGTTGCAGAAATAGAGCGCGAACAGTTGAGCAGAGTGTGGAAGACATCACGTGCACGCGATATGGCAGTTGGAACCACACTCATAGGCCCGCATAAAGATGACTGTCTGATCCTGTTAGATCAGATGGATCTGCGCCATTTTGGAAGTGAAGGAGAGCAGAGAAGTGCAGCTATAGCGTTAAAGTTAGCGGAGTGGGAGTTGATTCTGTCCAAAAGCGAAGGAGAAAAGCCGCTATTATTGATTGATGATATAGGCTTTGGATTAGATGCACAGAGACAAGCAGGCTTAATGCGCTGGCTAGGACAAGCAGGACAGGTGCTTGTTACTACGACCCATTCGGAACAATTGCCGCTTAGCACCAGTGACAAAAGCTTTTTCATCGAGGGTCCTTCAGAAAGGCATGTATAAAATTAAACGCAAAGTCGCAAAGTCGCAAAGAAAAAAAAGTAACATGATAGGCAGGATCGCTTCGCGGCAGGATAAGCAAGATAAATTAAAGAATAAAAGAACGATATAACGATAAGAACGATATTTTTTTATCGTTCTTATCGTTATATCGTTCTTTTTTCTTTATCTCTTTAATTATCCTTCATATCCTGCCGCGAAGCAATCCTGCCTATCTTGTTATTTTTTTTCTTTGTATTTTTGTCTGAAGTCCAGTTTGCGACTTTGCGTTTAATTTTTACCTAATCCCCTAGCGTGATGCGACCGAAGGGGGTAATAGAAAAGCAGTGTATTTTGCCTTGGGTGCCTTTAAGTAGGATTCCCGGCATCCAGAGGTATCTTTCAATGATTTCTTGAATAAGTTTTTTGTCACTGTCCGTATATTCAGGCATCTTATAACGCCATTTTTTGCCTTTTCTGTGTAATTCAATGGGCGAGTGCTCTCGAATGGGAGCAGTCAAGCTATTCATAAAGCTCTCTAAGGAGATCCATCCTTGGCGTGTTACGGTTTTGAGCTCTTTTTCGATGGCTCTTAAGTCTTTTTCTGAACAGTTAATTTTTGAAGGAACGGTGCGCGAATACCCTAAAATCATCCGATAGAGCGCACTAGCTTGTTCTGGCTTAGTTTTACGCTGCCACGTTTTTAGGTTTTCTTTTACAAGCGATAAACGGGACTTATCTCGAGTGACTAGGTGTAAATTTAGAGCGCACTCTAACAGATCGGAAAAGTGTAGAAAATGTTCTTCAGCAGATTTTAAAGAAGGATTTTCATTAATCCAATCCAATAAACGATTAAGCTCGTCGATAAAATAAAATTCATTTGGAGTTTTATTTTTTATCTTTTCTGCCTTAAGCGAAATGGGCGATTGTTCACTTTTGATCTGAAGATACTCTTTCCATTCTTGGTAAAGTGAAGCGCACTCAACCCACTTAATCCCTTTACGCCGATAACAGAGACTTCCGCAAAAATTATATTCAAACTCTAACATCAAGACTTCGAATTCCTGATGGTTAAGCTTAAATTGGCGCATGATTTTTTCAACATCCAAACAGTAGTTATCAGATTTAAGAATAGCCTCATATAGCTTGTAGATATAGGGATTTTCAACAGAAAGCTCTTCTAAATGCTTTGCATAGCATTTTGGGGTATGGAAATACTTTTCAATAATGGCCTCAAAAATATTATCTGCTGACCGTGAAATGGCATACCAGTGTGGCAGATTGTGTATGGGGACCTTATTGAGCAGGGTTTGGACATGGCAAATACTTGGCTCAAAGTGTGAGGAGAACTTGTTAAGCTCATAGGCAAAGTATTTGCGCATATCTTTGTTGATGGTGAGCTGATCACTTTGCATTTTGTGAAAATCTAGCTCTTCTAATTTTTTGATGAAGGGAATGATTGCATCGGGTTTAAGAGAAAGTGTTTCAGACAGCTGTTTAACACTAAACTTTACCGATCCATCCATGATCTCTTCTAGGATAGATTTTTCAATGTCTGTCAATTTAGAAAGGAGCAACCGAATTTTGATATCTCTTTGGAAGTCATAATCGTTTAACTCGACTTTATGCTTTCGGACATTTGCAGCGTTACTCATAATAAATTGATCTTAGGGGAGGGTATACTCAGACACACTCTAATTGTGCTTTCATTTTGCTGCAAGAAACTTTATATAAGAATCACAGTGATATAAAACAAAGTGCTCTTTTATGGATGAGAAAAAGGATCAGTTACTTGCAGCTTTTCGTGTTTTGGCTGAGGCTGAAATGTCAATGCATAAACAAAAAGATCATGACCAAGAAGATGCTATTGAAAGTTACATGCATCACCAAATTCTTCAGATCTTTAAAGAGTTTCCTGATTTACCTGCGGCTCTTTTGCAAGGGTATGAGCTTTTGAAGGGATCTCAGTAGTGCGTGCCATTAACCATATGGCCACATCAGGATGGTTTTTGGTAACTGAATCTGCCCATACTTGTGCCTGAGTTAGATTTGAAAACGTTAATGCTGCTGTGGCTAGCGCATCAGCTAAAAAACAATTTTTAGCTACGACACTGGCGCTGGCAATACTGGTATCTGTAATGGGATAGGGTCTTCCACTTTTAGGATTATAGATATGGCAGTAGCGTGTTTTTCCAACACGCCAGTTTTGGTTATAATCTCCACTTGTTGCAATAGCTTGATTGGTTAATGAGATATAGGCTATGGCATGTGTGGGATCGGCATCTTCAAAGCGGGAGATATAAATATTCCAAGGGCGGTCTTTGGGATGTAGGCCTTGAGCACGGACTTCTCCTCCCCATTCTACAAAGGTATTAGGATATCCTGCAGCAGATAGTCTCTCAATGAGCAGATCAACAGCATAGCCTTTGGCAATACCGCTGAGATCAAGTTGTGTGGCATCATTGTCTTTATAAAAGAGTCCGTTATCTATATGGACATTGTGCCAACCTAGTGCTGGGAGTATGGCTGCAAGCTCTTCGTGGGGTGGTTCTTGGTGCAGGGGAAGATACTTTCTCCATACCGTTTGAATGCATTCGATAGTTGGATCGTAACGGCCTTCTGTCATGACGACGATGGTTTTGACTCTTTGTAAAAACTCATTCATCTCTTTTGACAAGTAAATTTTTTCTTTGGCTTTAGCGCTATTTAATTGTGAGAGTTCTGAAAGTGGATTCCATTTATTATAAGTCTCATCAATTTCTGCAAACGTTTGGGCAATGATCTGTTCGACTTCATTTCGATGATTTTCTAGAACGGGAGATCCGACCAAAATGCGATAGGGGATTGTCATCGCTAAGCCGGTAAATGTTAAAGGATTTTTTTCTTCTTCATGACTGCTGCAGCTAAAAAGAATTGTAGCTAGAAGAAGTAAACGGACTATTGTTTTCATGCTTGCAAGTTCATATAGGCTTTTAAAGTATTAGAGAGCAGCATCGCTATTGTCATAGGCCCTACACCTCCAGGGACGGGAGTAATGAGTTTGCATTTGTCTTTAACAGCATTAAAATCGACATCACCTACAACACGCCGTTTTTTGCCTTCAATAGCTGGTTCTAGGGCATTCATTCCCACATCAATGACAACAGCTCCCTCTTTGACCATGTCAGGGCCAATTAAGTGTGCTTTTCCTACAGCTGCAATGAGTATGTCTGCGGATAGACAGACTTCTTTAAGGTCTGAGGTTTGGCTATGAGCTACGGTGACGGTTGCATTTCCAGTTTCTGGCTGCATAAGAAGAATAGCGAGAGGCTTTCCGACTATATTGCTCCGACCTACAATAGTGACTCTTTTTCCCGAGGTTGCTACATGATAACGTTTTAAGAGTTCGCAAACGCCTAAAGGAGTACAAGCGACAAGCGCTTTTGGATCACCTAAGAGTAGTTTACCTCGATTGATGGGATGGAATCCATCTACATCTTTATTTGGGTCGACAGCGCTCATAATGGTATTGGTGTCCATATGAGAGGGCAGGGGAGATTGTATCAGGATGCCATCGACAGAAGGATTTTGATTCAATTGTTGAATAGTTTTTAAGAGGTCAAGCTGGGTGGTCTCTTCAGGAAATTGATGTATTTGGGAAGTAATTCCAATTTCTTTGCATGCTTTGGTTTTATTTGTGACATAAATGACTGAAGGAGCAAAGTGTCCAACTAATATCACATCAAGCCTTGGGGGTCTTGAGTTCAGTTTTTCGATTTGTTGGCGTAACTCTTCTTGAATAGAGAGCGCTGTAGCTTTACCGTCAATGAGATTCATCCGTAATAACCTCTTTGAAGCAACTTTCGAAATCAGGCTCTTGCTTGGAGATAAGATAATTGAGTATTCCTAATGCTCCCGTTTCGTTAGGATAGCTACTGGCTTTTAAACTTTCGATGACAATGCCAGCAAGTTCAGTTCTGAGTATTTGTCTCGCTCTTTTAGGATCAAAAGGATCTAAGGGGCTAGGATGCATTGTGGAAGCTTTTTTTTGAATGCGAGCGTTTAAGTTGGTAACATTTCTTCTGAAGGCATTGGCAATAGGTACCCACTGGCTCTGGTTGATGCGGTAGATGCTGAGAGCTTGAGCTACTTGTGTATAGTTGCTGAATTGACTTTGCAATGCAGAAATGCATTCATAGTATTTTTCGGGAGTCAGTGCATCTTTTTTTTTAGTATCCTCAGCAAAGAGAGCTAAAGGTATCAATGCAATGAGTAAAAAAAGTTTTTGTAAAGTATTTGTCATGATTTTCCTCACCATTGTTACACTGTATGATTATAATTCGTCAACGTGCTAATATACATTTCTAGAGGTGGACCTTGATTAAGTCGATGTTTGCGAATCTTATTGATAGGGTTTTAGTTGTTTCAGGCGCAATTGTCATGACTCAAGTTCCTCTTTTTTTTCAGCAGTATATGCAGAGACTTTCAGGTCACCTATCGGAGTTAGAATTACAAATCACTCTTTTACGACAAACTGCGGCTCGTTCAGGTAAATCCTTCCATGCATACATTGACAAGTTTTTGAATCATTCTGATAGCGATTTTAGAGCGCAAGGGGAATTCATGCAAGGTATGCTACAACGACTTGATGATTTAAAGTTAGCATTCAACAAACTTTCTGACTCATCTGCCTGGATGCATCCTTTTTATCTTTTAAGATATGGGGATTCTGAAATCGCTTCGTCAACATTATCTGGTTTTGAACCAGGACTCTCTTTTACATTAGAAAGCTTGGTATATGCCCTAATCGGCATGATACTGGGTTTTGGGATTTTTAAAGGTGTTCGCTGGGTGATAGGTGCTGTTCGTAGCTTATTTGTGAGGGGTCATGGCGCAGTTATCAACTCTCACTGATCGTATACGCATGAAATACCTTACCATAATTTTAGGATGGCTTCTCAATAGTGGATTATTCTATCTAGGCTGGATACTGACCTTTAAATGGGTTTTAGAGGGTAACTATTGGGCCGGGCCCATTCTTAATATTGCCATCATGGGACTGCATCTGGCACGAGTTCCTAACCGTTTGTTTGAAACGGTATTTATTTTAACACTTCCTTGGATGGGTTCACTTATTGACTCATTATGGATTGTGTCAGGGGTTATGTTTTACGAAGGCGAAAACGCATCCCTATACTGGATAGCTCCTTTCTGGGTTATCACTCTTTGGGGACTTCTTGCAACGGCCATTAATCATTCTCTGGCTTGGGCCGGAAAGAATATATGGGTCGCCATTGGCACCGGTGCATTAGGCGGCACTCTCTCTTATTGGGCTGCTATTAAAGTAGGAGTTGTCACTCTGCTAGTACCTCATTGGGAAGGTATAGTTTGTCTAGCTATAGCTTGGGGGATTGCTATGCCCTTATGCTATCTCTATAGTAAATTTTTGAAGAGCTTAATGCAGAATTAAACGCAAAGGCGCTAAGGCGCAAAGAAAACAAATAATTTCTTTGCGACTTTGCGCCTTTGCGTTTAATGATGAGTGTAAATTTACTTACTCTTTTTTATATTCAGTGAATTTAGGTTGAGTTGCAGAAAACACATTGACTTCAGTTGCTGGTTTGAAATTAACATCAGTAATATAATGCCGTTTCCCTTTATACTCATTATTGATTTGGTCTGTGAGATTTTTCATAGCATCTATGATAAGTACTCCAACTTGGTTAAGCTGAATCAATATCATATTTCGTCGCTCTACTATGCCAGTCGTCAAGAACTCTTCATGCGGTTCTAATGTTAGTTGACTTTTTAATTTTGTAATCATTGATTCACAATATTTGTATGCTGCAGAGTAATAGCTAGCGAATTGGTCATAAGAATCGTATTTTCCTTTAGGAGTATTAAGGCCTTTGCTACCTAAGTCATCATAAAATTGTTTTAGATTTTTATTATTTTGTAGTTGGCTCCTTGCTTCTTGAATGTCTTTATTGTACTGATCAATGATAGGAATACCTTTATGTAACTCTTCAAGCTTTTTGTTAATTTTATTCCAATCATCAACCGTTAAATATTTATCTGTCTTTTCAACTAGAGATGTATAAGTGTCTCTAATAGGGTCTTTCGTTTCATTTCTGAGGAGCTTCTTTAGATTATACTCTTTATAAATATCAACGTCTTTTGAAATAAATCTTGGATCAAAAGGAGAATATCTATGTAAGCTAGTTTTTGATTCCCAAGTGTCGATAGGCTTAACTTTGAGCATTTGCGATATCGCATTTGTTAGGAAATTTCCACTACTCGTAAGGCACTTATAATCTACAGATTGTTCTTCTGCATATTTACAATAGAGGTTTGTTTCATTAACAAGTCCTTGAGTTTTACCAGATTTACTTTCATAAGCATTTTTGAGAGAGGTTAAGGCTTCATCTATATCTTTACATAAGGCCTCTCTACGTGCTATAACATAAGGCTTGAGATATTGTTGTGAAGGCGATAGTAAGGGATCAAAATACACATAAGTGTCATCTTCTTTTTTAGTTCTCATACGATTTAAAAAATTCACTAGTATTTTGAAGATAGCATGATGCTTGCTAGAGACTGTATCGTAAGATTCAAATTTTTCTTGAGAGGTCTCGAGTCCTTTTTCTACGATTGTTTTATGACTTGTCTGAGCTTGGTCCCAGTTTTTTTTTTGTTTAATGGTTAAATTGCGATCCTCTTGAACTGCATATGCAAATTTACAAATTTGTGGACTACTCTCCCTAACAATTTTTACTAGTTCACTCACAAGTTGATAAAATTCATGAGAGAGTTGTTTGTCAGCTTTTGTTACCGCATTAGTGAATGTTTCATTACAAGCTGGTATATTAAATAAGGATTGAGCATTTTTCTGAATATTTATAAGTTCATTAATATTTTCTTGCCATTTTTTTTCAAATTTTTCTTTTACTTCTTTTTTTTCCTTTTTAGCTTTTACTTCCTTTTCATCCTTATTAGTACTAGAGGATACTTTTAAATTAGCTAATTTATCATATTTTGATGCATTCATATGAGCATGTTTGATCAACATTTCTGTTTCAGCAGGATTCATATGTTGACATAGAGTAGTAACTTCTTTTTTATCTAATTTTAGTAATGAATAATAAATTTCATCTGATTGTTCAGATAGTTTAATAAGTGTAGTAAGATTTGCATTTTTAGAAGTATCTGAATCAGCTTTAGGAAAATCTTTACTTAAAATATCAACTTTTTTACTAATAATATCGAATTCTGCTCTATAGTATTTTTTTAAATCTTCTTTAACTGTGTTTATTTGCGGTTCTTTATCTGGTGTATTTTCTACAGTATCGGGATTAGGAGCAGTGCTAGGTACATTGAGAATACCTTGTGTTATAGAGACTAATTGTGCACTTTTTTCACTGAAATATTGGTCCTTTACATCAAAATCACAATCTTCTTGGGTTAATTCTGATTTTCCTTTTATTTCATGACCCAATTTATTAATGGCAGTTAATGCTTCAATACTTACTAATGCAAAGCCAGGTTGAATGGATAGATTAGGATTCGAGTAGACGTATAGATTGGGATTCGGAGTTGCTGCTGTTGAAGGGGGTACTTGTGCCATAACTTCTCCTTAATATAGTAAGTTCATAGTGTAGGTCACTTTTGTATACACTACGGTAGAATTATTTTGAAACTTCCGTCTTAGAACCTATCCCAGTAATCGGAATGGTTCTAGGTTGCAATAATTAAAATTTTAGCTTACTAGTTAACTTGAATAACTAGGTAGGTCTTAGGTGGCAATGGATATTCTTATCTACACGATTGACGATCAAAAATTCGCACTTAATCTGACTTCGGTGGATCGTGTGATTTTGCCGGTTGAGATGACGCCGATTCATTCTCCACGGAAGGATGTCATGGGAGCAATTAATATTCATGGAGATGTGATCCCTGTCATTAATATGCGGCTGTTATTGAATATTCCTATGAAAGAGATGGATTTGAATGATCATTTTATTCTCTGCCATATGGATCACTCTCGTGTAGCGCTATGGGTGGACAGTGTGAAGATGGTGCGTGAGGCGATTGAAAAGGAGCTGATACCGGCGCAAGAGGTAATGCCTGAACTGGATGCCGTAGAGTATGTATTAAAGGATGATGAGCAGATTACATTACTAATAGATTTGGAAAAGCTATTGCACTATGAAAACAAAAAGTAGCCATAAGTTACCTGAAGAGCTCTTGGTAAAGTTTTCTGCGATGCTAGCGGATCGCATGGGCTTGCATTTCCCTGAAGAGAGATGGGGAGAGTTAGAGAAAAAATTGATCCCTATCATGAAATCTTTTGAGTTTACGGATATGATGTCTTGCCTGAAGTGGATGTTAGGGCAATCTCTGAACAATAAGCAGATTTCGGTTTTGGCTTATCATCTTACTATAGGGGAGACCTATTTTTTCAGAGACGAAAAGACCTTTAAAGCTTTAGAGAGCCGGGTGCTTCCAGAGATATTTAAACGTCATGAGAAGGATAAAAGCATCAGAATCTGGTCTGCAGGTTGTTGTACTGGGGAAGAGCCCTATTCGATAGCGATGCTTTTGCATTATATGAGGCTCGATATTAACGAGTGGAATGTGCATTTATTGGGGACCGATATCAATAATGAATTTTTGAAAAAGGCTGAAGCAGCGGTTTATAAGAAGTGGTCATTTCGAGCGATACCTCGAGAAATGATGAAAAAGTACTTTGTTAGAGTGGATGATGATCACTTTCAGGTAATTCCAGAAATTCAAAAGATGGTCAAATTTTCAGATATAAATCTAGCGGAAAATAGTTATCCAGATGCAAGCAATGGCACGAATAATTTGGATTTGATTATGTGCCAAAATGTTTTGATCTATTTTTCGCAGAAACAGATTAAAAAAACAGTGCAGCAGCTTCGTAGTGCATTGACACAGCATGGATGGTTAGGAGTTACTCCGATAGAATGTCCCTTTATATCTGATCCAGAATTGGCTCCCTATTCCTTCAGTGGGGCTAGTTTTTTTTCGAAAGAAAAAGTTTTGAAGAGAGAGCCTTCTCCGGAAAAAGAGACGTTTATTCCTTCTAGAAAGTCGATCACGCCCCTTCCTCAACCTGCTATTCATGATGGAGATGTACTTCTGTCTGTGGTTTTACCGGCTTTTTTAAAACTCTCAGAACCTGTGCTTGATTTTCATTTTTCTTCCGAAAAGCCATTAAATGAAAAGCGGCAGCCAGAAGAAAAAAAAGTAAAGATTTACGATGAGTGCATTGCTTTATCCCAGCAGAGAGACTATCCAGGCGCTATTTCCAAACTGACTCAATTTTTATCTAAATTAAATTCTCAGGGCTTAAAAGATAATTTAAAAGAGGTCTCCTTACTTATTCGGATATTCGCGAATAAAGGTGATCTAGTTAACGCTCTTGAATGGTGCCAAAAAGCGCTTAAGGTTGAGAAGTTGGATCCGTTTCTGCACTATTTGCATGCAGAGATCTTAGTGGCTCAAGGAAAGCCTGATGAGGGGATTAATGCGTTAAAAAAATCTCTCTTTCTCGATCCAAATTTAATTTCAGCGCGTTATTTACTTGGACTTTTAGAACAGCAGAGCAAGGAGTTGCGTCATAATGCGCATAAAGAATTTGCACTAACTTTAGAGTTACTTGAAAATCACGCTCCTGAAGAAATTCTACCTGGTACGGAAGGTCTCTCAGTGGAGAGGGTTAAAGACCATCTAATGACTCTATTAAAGAGGAAATGATGCAAGAAATTGAAAAGAAAAAAGCAATTTTAAAACGGCGTGCAGAGCAGCTTGCGAAACCTCTTGAAAAGACAGATTATTCTGAGGACATGGTCGAAATTTTGCTTTTCAAACTTGCAAATGAGCAGTATGGAATTGAAACAATCTATATTAAAGAAGTTTTTCCTTTTAAGGACTATACTCCTCTCCCAACGACACCCTCATTTTTATATGGGCTATTTAATTTAAGACGTCGCATTCTATCGATCATCGATTTGAGAGTATTTTTCTCTCTGCATTCTGATCCAAAGTCAGATTATAAAGTCATCATTTTAGAAAATGCAGAAAAAGAATTTGGCATTTTATGTGAAGAAATTAATGGAATTCAAAATATTCCTGTTAAGCATATTCAACCCTCTTTACCTACCCTAACTGGAATTAGAGAAGATTTCTTAAGAGGAGTCACCAATGATAGAGCAGTCATTCTTGATGGACAGAAGCTACTGAATAGTAAGCAACTCATTGTCGACGAAACTGTAGAGTAGGGGTGGTATGGCTAGTGAAGAAGAGTTCTTTGCAACACTGTTAGAGACCTTTAAGATTGAAGCTGACGAACATCTAAAAGCTCTTTCTGAAGGTATTCTGGCTTTGGAAGAGAATCTGCCTGAAGAAGAGGGCAAAAGATTAGTTGAAAAGATCTTCCGAGAGGCTCATAGCTTAAAAGGCGCTGCAAGGTCTGTCAATCAAGGTAACATTCAGGAAGTGTGCCAATCGTTAGAAAGTGTGCTTTCTGAATGGAAGCAGGGCTTCTTAAAGCCTACAAAGGCGATGTTTGATACTTTTTACGCTACGCTTGATCTCATTGGCCAAGCTATTTCTGGTTCCATTGATCAAACTAAGATGGATGCGATAATTCTAAAGCTCTCCTCATTGGCTAAAAATTCTGGCAATGCACAAATTGCGGAACCATCAGTGGCTAAAGAAAAGCCTCTTGAGTCTGCACATCCTACTTTAGACAAGCTTATGCAGCCCGAAAAACAAGAGCCTCCAAAAGAAAAAGAGAAGACGATTCGGATGGCATTAGCGAAGATTGATAAGCTATTTCAAGAGACTGAAGAGATGCTAATGGTAAAGCTTGTCACGCAGCAACAATACCAAGATTTCAAAGATATTATTATTGATTTGCAAATCCAAGAAAAAGAATCTTCAAAGCTTTTATCTGAAGTTCAAACACTTCGACCTAGTTTAAATCGAAATGGGTCTGATATCTATGAGCATAATAAATATAAAAAAATATTAACGTTTTTAGATTTTCAACAGCAAAGTCTTGTCGCTCTAAGAGAATCTTTCACTAAACTCTTACATAATTCAGAACAAAATGTCTATTTTATCTCTTCTTTAGTGGATATTCTGCTTGACGATATCAAAAAAGTACTTATGCAGCCGATTTCGTCACTCTATGAAGTTATTCCGAGGATGGTCCGAGATATTTCTCATGAACTGGGTAAAGATGTACAAATGGAATTTGAGGGTGGCGATATTGAACTGGATCGGCGGATATTGGAAGAGATTAAAGATCCTATCATTCACTTGATTCGCAATGCGGTTGATCATGGTGTAGGCACTCCTGAAGAGAGGTTAAAGGTTCATAAGTCACCTAGAGGAACCGTCAGGATTGCAGCTGTAGAAAGTGGTGGTAGCAATGTTGAAATATCCGTTTCTGACGATGGTAAGGGTATTGATATTGAGAAAATTAAACAAGAAGCCTTAAAGAAGAAGCTGATCTCAGAAAAAGAGGCCTCTGAGCTAAATGAACAGGCAGCCATAAAATTAGCTTTCCATTCTGGTATTTCAACAGCAAGAACACTCACTAATCTGTCAGGTAGAGGTCTTGGGCTAGGAATTGTCTCTGAAAAAGTAGATAAATTGGGCGGACATCTATTCATTGATACTGTCAAAGGAAAGGGAACAACCTTTAGGCTTGTCCTTCCGTTAACTTTAGCAACTTTTCGTGGTATTCATATCACAGTGGCAAATCAAGATTTTATTTTACCGGCTCATAGTGTCATTAGAGTATTTAGTATCAAAAAAGGCCAAATAAAATCGGTCGAAAATCGCGAGACGATTAACTTTGACAATCAAGCGGTCTCCTATGTCCATCTTGCTAATATTCTTAATCTAACCGACACAAGATCAGACTTACAAAAAGAACAATCGATCTTCATTCTCGTCATCCAGTGTGAAGAAAAAACGATTGCTTTAGGCGCTGACGCTATTCGCTGTGAACGAGAAGTTCTTGTTAAAAGCCTCGGGAAGCAGTGTATTCGAGTTCAAAATTTCATGGCTGCAACTATTCTTGAATCGGGTAAGGTCATTCCGATTTTAAATCCCATTGACCTAGTGCGCACAACGGTTAAAGGTGGTGTGGGTCCTTCTCGTTCCACTATTTTACAGGATAAGGAAGAGCCTAATAAAACTATTTTAGTGGTAGAAGACTCTATCACGATACGATTGCTGCTTAAGAATATCCTAGAGTCTGCAGGTTATAAAATAAAGACAGCTGTAGATGGGTTAGAGGCGTTAGAAATTCTTCAAACGCAAGCTGTGGATCTCCTTCTTACAGATATTGAAATGCCTCGGATGGATGGATTTGTCCTTATTAAAAGAGTGAGAGAAATGCCGTCTCTCAAGAATCTGCCCATCATCATCTGTTCTGCAAGAGGGTCTCAAGAAGATCGTGAGCTAGGAGTTGAATTAGGTGCTAGCGCTTATCTAGACAAAGAACATTTTACTCAACAAACTCTGATAAGCTCTACTCAAAGACTATTATAAACTTATATTAGAGGAATCATGTTAAATAAACTCACAGTACGATCAAGGTTATTTCTCGTATTGACACTCTCACTGGTTGCTTTAGTGATCATGGGAATCCTCGGAACCTATAACATACGCTCTCTACGCCAAGAAAATGAGAATTTAGTTCAAGGGATGGCTCTCGTAAAACGACTATATGTGATAAAGCAATCACTCACTGACCAACTGCTGTTTCAAGAGAGAATAATTGCTAATGGAAATCTAAAACAATCTGCCCAAGTTGAGCATTTAAAAAAGACTGGAGCAATCATCAATGAAAATTGGACAAGTTATTCAAGCGTTGAACCTATGTTTGAAGATGATCTATTGATGAAACAACACAGTATGAAGGCTGATACTCAACAATTAATAAAAAATCTAGAGGCATCCCTGGTAAAAATTGAGAATGATTTGCAAGAGCGTCCTATAGATATCCAGCAATTGAATCAGCTTATAAACAAAGAGTTGTTTCCTAAATATAGCTCGATCGTTGACAACATTGATCAATTAATAAGTCTACATGCTGAGGATACTTCTCGAGATTATAGTACTTACATCAGGTTATTTGATACTGTGGAATATCTGACCTATCTATGTCTCATTGCTTCTATGATCCTACTTATTCTTATCACTCTGCTTATTATTAGAAGCATTGTTAACCCTCTTACTTATGCCGTTAAAAACTTAGAATTCATTGCCAATGGAAATGTTTCAAATGAGATTGAAGTCACTTCAGGAGGAGAATTAGGGAGTCTCTTAGAATCCATGCAATTCATGTCAAATCAGCTAAGAGAAATGATCCAAGAGATGCAACAAGAAGTCACCGTTCTGACAAGTTCTTCTAAAGAGATTATGGCTTCTCAATCTCAACTTGCCGCAGCAGCCACTGAGACAGCCTCCGCAGTGACAGAAACATCAACAACGATTGAAGAGCTCAAACAGACTGCTCATGTATCTGCAGATAAAGCAAAAGATGTTTTAGCTTATGCAGAAGAGACTCTTCAAACGGTGACTGCAAGCGGGACAGCTGTAGGTGAAACGATTGAAGATATGAATCAGATCAGAGATAGAATGCAGGTTATTTCTGATAGTATCTTAAAACTAAGTGAGAAAGGTCTTGCCATTGCTGGATTTATGGATTCTGTGAGTGAAATAGCAGAACAATCGAATCTACTTGCCGTTAATGCGGCTCTTGAGGCCGCTAAAGCTGGGGAACAGGGACGCAGTTTTAGTATCGTTGCTCAACAAATCCGGATTTTAGCCGAGCAATCTAAAGGTGCTACAATTCAAGTTCGCTCACTTCTTAGTGAAATTCAAAATGCCACGAATGCAGCTGTTCTGGCGACAGATCAAGGTTCAAAAGCTGTTTCAAAAGGAGTTGATCAGTCTACACAAGCAAGCCGAGCCATGATGGATTTAGCTCAAAAAATGGAAAAATTTACTCAGGCTGCAAGCCAGATCGTCCATTCCAATCAGCAACAATTAATTGGTACTGAACAGATCACCGTCGCTATGAGTAATATTAATGATGCAACGACACAGCATGTAGAGCAATTAAGGCAGATCGAGACAGCCATCGAATCCTTAAATCGAGTCAGCACCACTCTTTTAGAATTAATTAGCCAGTATAAAACAAAAGATTTAAAAAAAGAGAATATTAAACAGACTAGTCTTCGTAGGACTAGACAATTGGTTGAGGCCTAAACCTGAATTGGAGGCATATGTTTAACAAACTTAAAGTACGTTCACGCTTACTGATTATTCTCCTTATCTCATCTATATCCCTTCTCATCATGGGAGTATTAGGAATGTATAACATTCAAAATTTAAGAGAGGGGAATGAAAATTTAACTCAAGGTGTTCAGTTAGTCAGGTATTTAGACACTATTAGATCAGATCTTTTTAATTCAATTATCTATATTCAAAATAAGATTCTTGAAAATAACTTCAATAGAGCTGAAGTATTGGATAATATCCAAAAAATTAATGGATCAATTAATGAAAATTGGAACGAATACGCTAAAAAAGAACCAATGTTTGATCAAGATCTATTGATTAAACAACATGGTGTTAGGGAAACTACTCAATCTTTGATAAAGAATTTTGATCTTTTAACAGCAAAATTACAGACCGAGATGCAAAATCAAGATTTTGACATCGCAAAACTCAAAATTATATCTACTCGTGAATTTTTTCCTCTCGTTAATAAAGTTATCAATCAATTAGACCAGTTATTAATTCTTCATAAAACGGATACAGATCGTGACGTTTATAATGTTAGACAACTATCCGACTGGCTAATCTCACTTTCAATTATTTGGCTTATCATTTCTTTAATTATTCTCATTGCTATCACATTAATCATTATCAAAGGCATCGTTAAACCTTTAGAATATGCTGTAGAAAATGTCGATCAAATTTCTGTAGGTAATATTCCTAACGAACTCCAAATTTCATCAGGCGGTGAACTAGGGCATCTTCTCGATGCGATGCACAAAATGATTGCCTCTACTAAAACAATGTGTATCTCCTTTGCAGCTATAGCTTCCGGTGATTTAACGACCGAAGCCAAGCCGCGTTCTGAAAAAGATATATTAGGGATTTCACTCAACGATATGCTCATCCAAATGCGATCAATGATTGGTGAAATTCAAGATGAGGTTAATTCTTTAACCTCCACTTCTCAAGAAATTCTCAGCTCTCTCGCTCAGCTATCTACAGGGGCTACTGAAACAGCATCTGCTGTGACTGAAACAACAACCACCATTGAAGAGTTAAAGCAGACAGCACATGTATCTGCTGATAAAGCTAAGGATGTCTTGGCTTATGCTGAAGAAACTCTCCAAACTGTTACAAGTAGTGGTAGTTCTGTTGCTGCAACTATTGACGACATGAATCAGATCCGCGATAGGATGCAAGTCATTTCAGACAGTATCCTAAAGCTCAGCGAAAAAGGACTTGCTATTGCAGGCTTTATGGATGCAGTGAGTGAAATTGCTGAGCAATCTAATCTATTAGCGGTAAACGCTGCCTTAGAAGCTGCAAAAGCAGGGGAACAGGGCAGAAGTTTCAGCATCGTAGCTCAACAGATAAGAATACTCGCAGAACAGTCAAAAGGGGCGACAATTCAAGTCCGTTCACTCTTAAGCGAAATTCAAAATGCTACTAATGCAGCTGTGTTGGCCACAGATCAAGGCGCAAAGGCCGTTGCAAAAGGCGTAGATCAATCTACAAATGCAAGTAGAGCCATGATGGAGTTAGCGCAAAAAATGGAGCGCTTTACACAAGCAGCCAGTCAGATTGTTCATTCCAATCAGCAACAACTCATAGGGACGGAGCAGATCACAATTGCAATGAGTAACATTAATGACGCGACTAATCAACATGTTGAGCAGCTTAAGCAGATTGAAACTGCATTAGAATCCTTAAATCGTGTTAGCTCTAATCTCAAAGAGCTCATCAGCCAATATAAACTTGTACAAGGAAGTAAAGACTTATTAAGTAAATCAAAAGAAAAGAGATCTACTCTCCTTAACATCCGGTAATAATGAATACTACTAGTCCAATTAGAGTCTTAGTTGTAGATGATTCCAAATCTTCAAGACAGCTACTTGCTCATATTATTGAGTCAGATCCTACAATAAAAATTGTAGGGTTCGCTGAAGATGGTGAAAAAGCCCTTGACTGGCTTAAAGCAAATGATGCGGATGTCATTACGATGGACCTTTTCATGCCAAAAATCAATGGCTTTGAGGTCTCTCGAAAGATTATGGAGACTAAGCCCATACCTATCGTCATTGTTAGCTCTGCCTATAATCCTCAAGATACTGAACAGGGGTTTAAAGCATTAGAAGCCGGAGCATTGGCATTTATTGGAAAACCTGCCGGAATGGGAGATCCTAATTATTCTCACAGAGCTAAAGAGATTGTTGATACTATAAAAATTATTGCAGAAGTAAAGCTGATAAAACGTCGAACAACAAAGAGAATAGCTTCTGCTCCACCCAGTGAACATGCAGTTACTGAACATAGAATTGAAGCCGTAGCGATTGGTGCCTCTTTAGGTGGACCTATAGCGCTACAAACAATTCTTTCTTCACTCCCAAAAAATTTTCCTGTTCCCATCTTTATTGTCCAACATATCGCACATGGCTTTACTCAAGGATTCGTCAACTGGCTGCAAACCTATTCTACTTTGCACATTGTGATGGGTGAAAACAATATGAGAGCTTCTCCAGGTATCTGTTATGTCGCTCCCGACGGATTTGACTTTCAAATCAAAGAGAGAAATATCATCTCGCTTTCTCCAACTTGCTCCACCTTCTTGTGCCCCTCTGTAGGTAGCCTATTTGCTTCTATGGCTACAACATATGGACCACGCTGTGTAGGAGTGCTCTTAACGGGAATGGGGCGAGATGGAGCCTTGGAATTGCTTGCCATGAAGAATAGAGGGGCTTACACAATAGCTCAGGATGAAGAGAGCTGTCTCATGTTTGGAATGCCACAAGAAGCCATCAAATTAGGTGCTGCACGTATGGTCCTTCCACTCAATGATATTGCAGCAACTCTAAATAATCTCGTTCAAAGGAATCTGCTACACTAAGGAATAAGTATGGCTGATACAATGACTAAAAAACTCGAAATTCTGATAGTGGAAGATAGCTTAACACAAGCATTATTGCTCCAGGAAGCTTTGGAAAAGCATCAATTATATACTACGCTTGCTAAGAATGGAATAGAAGCTTTGGAATGTTTAAGTCAATCGCTACCTAATGTTGTGATCAGCGATATTGAAATGCCTATTATGGGGGGCTATGAACTTTGTAAACAGATAAAATTAGATCCAAAATTTAAAGAAATTCCTGTTATCTTACTTACCTCTCTATCAGATCCTTTAGAAGTCATCAATAGTATTGAATGCTATGCAGATGCTTTTTTGACAAAACCATGCAATGTCGATTTTCTTCTTTCAACAATGAATAGTATCCTAGAGAATAGGAAGCTTCGCAAACAGAATGGAAATAGTAAAGAGCTCTCATTTGTATTAATGGGTAAGCCCTACCACTTAGCTGTAGACCCCATTCAAGTCACAGATCTTTTGCTATCTACATACCTTAATGCCATTCAAAAGAACTCTGAGCTTGAAGATGCTTATCGTAAATTAAATTCAGTCTATGCAGAAATCAGGCATAAGAATCAGGAGTTAAAAGAACTCAATGAACAGAAAAATCAGTTCTTAGGAATGGCCGCGCACGACCTCAGAAACCCCCTAGGAGTCATTACTGGATTTAGTGATATTCTTATGTCAAAATTAAAAGAAAGTATTGATGAAAAGTCACTGAAAATGATCGATCTGATCCAAAAGTCCAGCACCTTTATGCTTACTCTAATCAACGATCTATTAGACTTTTCTGTAATTGAATCAGGTACTGTCACACTACGTTTAGAAGAACTAAATTTTTCAGAGCTTATTCAAGAAAGCATCCTCGTTAATAAAGACGTTGCAGAGAAGAAAAATATTAAACTGGATTTTCAAGATGCTGCACCTAAAATTATCATCAATGGAGATCGCAGCAAGCTTTTCCAGGTCATCAATAACCTGCTAACAAATGCAACTAAATTTTCTCAGCCTGGCAGCAACATCGACATTATGCTCAAAGCAACTGATGAAAAAATTACTTTCTCTGTGCAAGATCATGGAACCGGAATTCCTGCTAAAGCTCAAGAAACGCTTTTCCAGCCCTTCTCAAAAGGGAGCGCCTCTGGTACTGCAGGCGAAAAATGCACAGGTCTAGGCTTAGCGATTGTCCACAAGATCGTCACAGAGCATAAAGGCAAAATCTGGTTCAAGAGCCAAGTGGGAGAAGGATCCACCTTTTTTGTCAGCCTGCCTCTAAGTAACTCACCTAACGCAAAACTTTAATTAAACGCAAAGTCGCAAAGGCGCAAAGAAATTTTTATTTATTAAATAAATTTCTTTGCGTCTTTGCGGCTTTGCGTTTAATTAAAGTTTTGCGTTAGATGAGTTTTAATCGACAAGGTCTTTTATATCTCTTTTATCTTGAATAACTTCAGTCTCGCATTCGAGACTTGATCTATTTGCGGTGATATAGTCTATGACTTGCTGTATGGTAGGTCTATTTGATCGATCAAACAATGTAGCCCATTGAAGAAGAAAGGAAATATGAGTTGCATCGTCTGGTACAGGATTATCCGCCTGCATCATTGTATACACTGTGTCAACATGGTTAATAAATTCTTTTTCAGTTCTGCACTTTTTCGCTTTAATCATGAGACCGCTTGCTTCGGGAAAGTGACGCGTGATTATTCCCCACATGGTTACTCCAAAAGCAAATATATCAGATTCAAAGCTAAATAGATCCTTATCATTTTCATCCAAATATTTATGCAGAATTTCAGGGGCTAAATACCCTGGAGATCCAAGGGGCACGTCATTTAAGAGTTCTATTGGACAACTAAAACCATAATCTCCAAGATAAGCTTCTAAAATACCCCCTTCATCCTCATCGCAAAAAATATTGTCAACTTTGATATCGCGGTGAAGGTAATTGATTGCGTGAAAAAATTGTATTACTCTAGCTGCTTTTAGGATAATGTCCCAGATCTCTTTTGCGCTGAATTCTATCTTTAAAACGCTATTTAAAATATTTTCTTTATTGCAGTATCTCATCACCATGAATTGATAGTCGATGCCTTCAATTGTATGATAGGTGACTTTGTAAGGTTTAGGAATTCCACGAAAAAATTTTCGATGTTTTCGGTCCGGTAATTTATCAAATTCAGTTTTAATTTTATGCAGCATGCGATGTTCATTAATGGCTATAGCAGCTGGGTTTTTGACGATTTCACCTCTAACAATAATGGGAGCAAATTTAGTCTCTGTTACTGTAACGATCTTATTTTTGTCCAAATCGTAAGCAACGTATACTTTTTTATATGAGCCTCCTTCTATTGTTTTTAAAATAATATAACTTCCTAAACCATTTGGAGTTACATCAACTAAGAGACGGTATTTATTTTCATCTATTTGAACTTCAGACGTGACAATTTGTGAAATGGATTTTGAATAACCTTCTAATGTCTTTTTTATTTCGCTTAATTCTTTAATGGCTTCAAAAGGAAAATCTATTTTTTTATTTTTTAAATTTCTTTTTTTCTTGGCATACTCAAAAAAAATACAATTTTCTGGTAATTGAATTGGTTTCATCCAATCGATTGAAGTCGAGTCAGTTTTTTCCCCGATGGGCAGTGTTGGTGAAGTTACAGGCTTATAGTAAACTGTTTTACACTTATTTTTTTCTTCATCATAGTACTTAATGGGTGTCAATGTGCATCTTGCGATTAAGTTTTGAAAAAAAGAATTGGGTTTTTTGCATTCCACTGCAAAAGCAATTTTTTTATTTGCATAGACAGTGAGTTTTTTAGTATTTTTCTCCACATCTTCAATGAGACTTCCTATCAGACAGCCACTCTTTACCCCTTGAACAGAAGACATTTTGCCCTCCTATTTGGGAAAATAGTCTATTCTTTGGAACTTTGTGCGCAGGGGCATGGGCAGCTAAGCTGACACAAGAGTGTCACTATACCAGCAATACACATCATACCCCCCGGCATCCAATGTCCTGTTAAAATAAATCTATATCCAAAAAATAGAGTTAAAAGAATGACTAAAATGAGAGTTAATGGCCGCCCCCAAGGGAGCGATCGGTAAGATGCCCAAATAGAGATGAATAAGAGAATTGAAGAGAGAATGCCTGTAAATAACGAAATGAGACTAGTAGATTTCAAATAGCCGATTAGACCACCCACAAAGAGAAGTAGCGCGAATGCAATCAGTGTAGTTATGCGCAGAAATGCCATTTTAATTAAACTCCATTTTAAATAAAAATTTCCTTGAAAAAGTTTTGCATAGATTTCCACGCACGTGCTGCAGAACGTTGGTTATAGACCAAACCGTTGTTTGGATCATTGAGAGTAGGGTTAGTGAAGGCGTGCGAAGTGTTACTATAGATGTGAAATTGCCAATCTAATTTTGCTTCTGTCAACTCGTTTTCGAGGTTAGCGATGTCTTGGGAAGTCACAAGCGGGTCGTCATGACCATGTAGAACCAGTAGCGAGCCTTCAATATTCTTTGCCAATGGCACTGTGGCAGCTTTCTCTTCTCCGATAGAGTTGCCCAAAACACCATGAAAGCTGACAGCCCCTTTGATAGGGGTACCAGAGCGAAAAAGCTCAATGACAGTTAGTCCTCCAAAGCAAAAGCCGATAGCACCGACTTTATGTCGTTGGCAAGTAGGAGTTTCAAGAATTGCTTGATAGGCTCCATGGATACGATCTTGAAGGAGCTTACGGTCTAGAAAAAAGGGTTTCATTAAGGCTAAAGCTTCCTCATCGGAGCGAGCTTTTTTTGCATCTCCGTAGATATCTGCAGCAAGGGCGACATATCCTAAACGAGCAAGATCTCTGGCTTTAGCTTTTGCAAATTCATCTAGGCCGCGCCAGGCGGGAGCGATGATGATTCCGGGTCTTTGATCTTCGGATGTATTATCAAATGTAAGGAATCCTTTACATGCGGTATTTTGTACATAGTAGGTAATCGTTTCTTCAAGCATTTGGCACTCCTGAAGCATATCAATGACAAACGTAGGATTAGTTTGCTTTTTTGACAATCTTTTTCGTATATTAAAAAATTATTTACCTTTAGTAAAAAAAATAATTTAATATGAAATCAATGCGTCTCTTGATCTTAGTAGTTTGTCTGATTTTCCCACACTCTCTACAATTTGCTGAATCGACCCTGGATCAAATGCATTTGCAGTTAGAGATTTTTAAAAGTATTTTCAAGGTGAGGTATGCTCCTGCAGAGTGGAAGCAGGAGATGTTGGGGTGGGACCTTGATAGAGAAGTCCTACAGGCAAAAGAGCAGCTAGAAAGTCGAAAACCTTTAACAGTGAAGGACTTTCATCGAGTTTTACGAAAATTTTTTCACAGCTGTCAAGACTATCATCTCGAAGTTTTTTATTTTTCGACTGAAGAGGCACAGCTGCCTTTCAAGGTAAAGGCTGTGAATCACAAATTGCTCTTAAGCTCCATCAACCGTAAAAAACTTCCCAAAAACGCTTTTCCTGTAGAAATAGGAGATGAGCTACTCCTGTTTGATCGAAAGTCAGCCTGGTCAGTTTTGGAAGAGCTTAAGCAAGAAGAGCTCTGTTTAGGTAATGAATCGACAAGCATTGCTCTTGCAACCGAGATATTAACACACCGTCAAGGTATGTTGGGGCATCTGATTCCTCAAGGAAATGTGGAAATTACAGTTCTTTCTGAAAAAAAGCGAAAAACCTTTCAAATGCCCTGGGAATATACATCCGAAGGAGTAGTCTACCATTCCGATTCTGAAAAATCTGTTTTAGGCCCACTAAAACATGACATGCTATGGCCCAGATATCAGGCTTTAAAGCTGACAGATAGAGACTCTTTAGGAGCAAGAAAAAGTTTTTTACCAAAGTTAGGCAGTACTTGGTGGACAGCTCCAGAAAGCAGTCATTTCCATGCCTACCTCTTTGAGCTTCCCAACCGTCGCTTAGCAGGTTATGTACGCATTCCAGATTATCGTGGAGGCATTGAACATGTAAAAGAGTTCGGCCACCTAATGGATTTCTTTCAGCAGCATGCCGAGGTCCTTGTTATTGACCAGCTAAATAATCCTGGCGGATCTCCGCTCTATCTTTTAGCTCTTGCATCCATGCTCACGGATTATTCCTTGATAACTGCTCAGCATCGACTTGCACTTTCCTATATGGAGGCAGCTACAGCAGCCACTATGCTCCCATTGCTTGAGGAGGCTACCAGTGATGAAGAGGTGCAGAAAATACTGGGCTCAGACATTGATGGCTATCCAGTAGATCGAACCTTGGGCAAAAACTTAGAAAGGTACTTAGGATACATCCAAAGCGAATGGAAGTCAGGAAAAAAATTGTCGGGACTCTGCCCACTTTATGGCTTAGAAGTCGTGCCTCCCCATCCAGTGCATCGTTTTACCAAGCCTATCATTGTATTAGTGAATAGCCTTGATTTTTCTGGAGGAGATTTCTTTCCAGCACTGCTACAAGACAATTATCGCGCCACGCTATTTGGAGAGAGGACTGCAGGAGCGGGAGGCATGTTTTGCGTAGAGACCCATTCCAATCCTTTAGGAATTCGCCGCTATCATCTTACGATTTCCCTTGCAGAGCGCAGTAACGGGATGACGATTGAAAATAGGGGAGTAGAGCCAGATATTTTATGCAAATTAACAGAACGAGATTTAAAAAATCATTACATCGATTATAAGACTTCATTGATTACTTTATTGAATGAGATGACCCATGGAACAGATTCCACTGATTAACGAATTTCTGATCATTTTTGTCCTTTCAATCATAGTGCTGCTATTGTGTTACCGCGTTCACATTCCTGCAGTAGTGGGATTTTTATTAACCGGAGTTATTTCAGGACCATACGGATTTGCTCTTGTGAAGCAGGTAGAGGATGTCCAATCTCTATCGAATATCGGGATTATCTTACTGTTGTTTACAGTGGGTATGGAGATATCTGTAAAGAAAATATTAGAAATTAAAAGGCTCTTTTTTGCAGGAGGCGTTCTACAAGTACTCCTGACAATGCTAGGAGGATTTGTTATCGCAAAAGCTATCGGCAGACCTACAGGCGAAGCCATTTTTTTAGGATGCCTCCTCGCCTTAAGTAGCACCGCCGTCGTCTTACGCATGATGGTCCAAAAAGGAGAGGCCGATACACCTCATGGCAGAGGCACATTGGCCATCTTAATCTTTCAGGATTTTTGCGCAGTCCCTATGATGTTAATTATCCCTATTTTAGCCGGTGAAAACTCAGACTGGGATTGGGAGTTAATCAGTCGAGCCCTTGAAGGCCTGCTGATCATCAGCGCTGTTTTTGCAGCAGGCTGGTGGATCGTTCCTAAGCTTCTTTTTCATGTCGCCCGCACACGCATTAGAGAGCTTTTTCTACTCACTGTGATCAGTATCTGTCTGGCTGTAGCATGGGCCTCACAACTAGCAGGGCTGTCACTATCTTTAGGAGCTTTTTTAGCAGGGTTGATTATTTCTAATTCAGACTTTAGCCACGAAGCCATCAGCGATATCATTCCCTTCCAAGACCTATTTATCAGCTTCTTTTTTGTTTCCGTAGGCATGCTACTCGATATCAGTTTTGTCTATAATCATCCACTCTTGATTATCGGAATGACTATTTTAGTTGTCGCCTTAAAAGCTATTGCTGTCACCTTTTCTGGAGTCTGTGCTGGACTTCCGCTACGTACTGCCGCATGGATGGGCTTAAGCCTTGCCCAAATCAGTGAATTCTCCTTCGTACTTGCAAAAACAGGATCTGAACATGGCTTAGCTCCTCCTATGCAATATCAACTATTTTTAGCCATAGCCATACTTTCGATCGCTTTGACTCCTTGGCTTATCAACTACGCTCATGCATGGGCAGGATTTTGGGACAGGCTACCCTTGCCAAATAGATTGAAGCGCGGCTATAGCGCCCCTAAAAGTAAAGAGGAGCAAAAGCTGGAAAAGCATGTGATTATTGTTGGTTTTGGCCTTTCAGGAAATGCCTTGGCACATACTTGTAAAGAGTCCTCTATCCCCTATGTGATTGTCGAGATGAATCCCCATACCGTGCGTAGAGAACAGCTAAATGGCCAGCCTATCCATTATGGAGATGCCTCTCACGAAACAGTCCTAGACCATCTCCAAATACAGACAGCCGCAGCAGTTGCCATCGTCATCAATGATTCCGCCGGAGCAGTCAGGATCATTAAAAAAGTCAGACAGCTTAATCCTACCGTTTATACGATTGTCAGAACCAGATATATGCAAGATGTTAAGCAGCTCTATTCGATTGGAGCTAATGATGTCATTCCTGATGAATATGGATCAGCTGTTGAAATCTTCACGCGAGTTTTGCATAATTACTCAGTTCCCAAAGATAAAATCCAAGAGTTGGTAACTTCATCACTTGCAGAGCATTATGAGCTCTTAAGAATGCATTATTACCATTCTTAATGAAAATAATCGGAGGCTTTACGCTGCCTCTTTCCAAGCAGAAGGCTAGGAAGTACAAATAGCATTGTTGCAAAAAGAGCATCGGCACAACCCATCACACCCAAATCAAAGATGACTGCTTTTGTAGAAAAAATAGAGATCTTGTCAGTCAAATAAAGAACACAGGCAATTACAAACGTGGCGCAGACAGAACCAATCGCTGTTAAAAGAGGCAAGGTAGAAATACGATCTGCAAAGAAATAGGACCTAAACTGAGACAATAGTAACACAGTGATTGAATAGGCTAGAGGATAGGTCCCTAAACGGCCATTCCCCCCCAGTAGATCCATATAAAGCCCACATACTATTGCCAGCCAAAGACAATAGGCCAATGAGCGCTGATAGAGACAAATAATTAACGCAGGCAAAAAGTAGTGCAGCTTCCAGGCTAATCCCAAAGCAGGCAGCAGCGAAACACAAAGCCCACAAATCACAAGCGCACAAAGCAGGCTCTTCCGTCCCAGATTTTGTGATGGAATAAAATTTTTTTGCATATCCTACAAAGATTAAACGCAAAGACGCAAAGGCGCAAAGTTTTTTTTAAGTCTTTGCGCCTTTGCGTCTTTGCGTTTAATTTTTTTTTTGTTAGTAAGCTCCCTTGCGGGAAAACAAGCAAATGACTGTTTTAAAAATTAGCTTTAAATCTTTCCAGAAGGATCGCGAATCAATGTATTCTTCATCCAAACGAATACGCTCTTCATAAGAAGTGTCATTTCTGCCAGAGACCTGCCACAATCCTGTCATTCCTGGTCGAATCATCAAAATTTTTTCTGACTTTTCTCTAAAATGAAAAGCCAACTCCTGTGCGACAACAGGCCTAGGGCCCACAACACTCAAGTCTCCTAATAATACATTCCAAAATTGGGGAAGTTCATCTAGCGAAGTCTTGCGCAAAAACTTTCCTATAGGAGTCACACGCGGATCATCTTTCAATTTGAAAGTGCGTTCCCATTCCGCTTTTTTCTCAGGACAGTTAATTAAAATTTCAAGGAGTCGTTTGTCAGCATCGGTATACATTGAACGAAATTTATAGCATTTAAACGGTCTTCCTCCACGGCCAATGCGCACATGGCCATAAACCACCTTTCCTGGCGATGTTATCGAAATCAATCCGGCAATGAGCAAAAATATGGGAGATAATACTACCAAGGCAAAGGAGCTAAAAAGGATGTCAAAGATGCGTTTAATAGGAATATGTCTAATGCGTGCAGGTAATGGAAATGAGGGATTCTTTTGTATCATTTGGAACTTTTATATTATTTTAGTTGATCATACGAAATTACTTATTTTAAAAACAGCGGGCAATAACCCAATGGATAATCTCTTTAAGGAGTTGTGCGGAATAGGGGAGGGCATCAAGACGCAAGTCTATCTGTTTCAATAACTTATGTACTTCATTCTGCGCTCCGGCCACACCAAAAAAAGTCACGTATGTCTTCTTCTGATTACTCATATCTGATGACCTACCATGCTTCTCCTCGCTCTTTGTCACATCCAAAATATCATCCGCCACCTGGAATGCTAATCCGATTAACTCTGCTATCTCCTCCAACTCTGCATACACTGTGCTATCCACATTCTTTAACACTGCTGCAAAAAGAATCGACGCTTTAAATAAACGTCCTGTTTTCCGAGCATGAATCTCTTTTAACTGCTGTAATACAAGTGGATGACCATCTACATCTATGTCGCGGACCTGCCCACCCACCATGCCTTCTCCTCCTGCGCTCTGCGCAAGGAGCTGAACTAATCTTACTTTCGTGCGTGGATCTAGATTAGACGCTTCAGCAATCACCTGAAACGCGTAAGTCAACAGATAATCTCCCGTCAGTATTGCCAATCCTTCCGGAAATGCGCGATGCAGGGTCAATCTACCCCGTCGGTAATCATCATTATCCATCGCAGGCAGGTCATCATGAATTAGAGAGTAACAATGGACAAACTCTAAAGCGACTGCTGGTGGGAGCGCTTGGTCAAGTGGAACGCCAAGCATCTCTGCAGCTGCTAGACAAAGGAGTGGACGTATTTTCTTTCCGGCTCCCAAAACTGCATAGCGGGCTGCTTCATACAGTTGAGCATGTTCTGCCTCTTTGACCTGTAAGTAGCTATCTAAAGCAGTATTGATTTCTTCAATAAGCGGAAGCCACGTAACTTGTTCAGTGTACATACGATTGCGAGGTTGAAAAATAGGGAAGGCGCCCAATGCTAAAATAATCAAAGCCTATAGCAGCCATTTTGTCTGGATTATACTGATTTCGTCCATCAAAAAAAGCTTTACCATGCATCGATTTTTTAACTAGTTCACAATCTAAAAAACGGAATTGTTTCCATTCGGTCATCAGGATGATAGCATCTGCACCCTCAGCAACACTAACCTCATCTTCGCACCAGCAAATAGCAGGATTATCCGGAAGTAGTAGTTTAGCGTTGGCCATAGCGACAGGATCATAGAGTTGAACTTTAGCTCCATGATGAAGTAGCTCTTTGATTAGAACTAGCGAAGGAGCTTCACGCATATCGTCAGTATTGGGTTTAAAAGCCAGTCCCAGAATTCCAAACACTTTATCTTTAAGATGATGAGGTGATGCATAATAAGAAATAATTTTATTAAGCAGATGTAACTTTTGCGTCTGGTTAACCCTTTCAATCGCATCCAACAACGGTGTCTCTATCCCCCAAGATTCTGCCTGAAAACGGAGAGCATTTAAGTCCTTAGGTAGACAAGAACCTCCAAAACCTACCCCAGCATACAGAAATTTATAACCAATCCGCGAATCAGCTCCAATACCCTTACGCACACGGTCGATGTCGGCGCCAGAATGTTCACAGAGCCTTGCCAACTCATTCATTAACGAAATGCGCGATGCCAACATCACATTAGCAGCATACTTTGTCATTTCAGCAGAGGCCACATCCATAATCATCAGACGCTCATGGCTGAGCATAAAAGGAGAATAGGCCTCACGCATCAAGGCTGCTACCCTATCATTTTCCACACCGATAATGACTCGGTCTGGCTTCATAAAGTCGTTAATTGCGTCACCCTCTTTAAGGAATTCAGGATTCGATACCACGTCAAAGGCAATAGTCTTTCCATTTTTCGCTAAAGTTGCCGACATCGTCTCCTTAACCAGTTCTGCCGTTCCTACAGGTACTGTCGACTTATTAATTATAACCTTATAGCCATCCATTTGCTCTGCAACCATCTCTGCAGCACGCAGCACATAATTCAAATTAGCTTGACCATTCTCACCCAAAGGAGTATCCACCGCAATAAAACAGAGCAGAGAGCGCGTCACACCATAGCTATAGTCTGTAGAAAAAGAGAGCCGCTTGGCTGCCATATTCCTTTTGAGCATCTCCTCCAAGCCAGGTTCATAAATCGGGATGTGCCCCTGATTTAACCGCGCAATTTTGTTCGGATTAATATCCAAACAGATCACATGGTGACCCATTTCAGCCAGACAAGTCGAAGTCACAAGACCGACATAACCAGCGCCAATAACAAGAATATCCATAATTATCTCTGTTCTGTTCCAAAACTAAAATAGACCGCAAAGCGGTCATCTACTTCCTTATGTTGAAAGGAAAGCTTCATTTCCCAATGGGCAGGGAGCGACGCAAGAATATTCACATCGTATTCAAAATAATGCGGCTCGTGACGACGATCCCATCCAAAACGAGAATTCCATTCCAAGGCAACATCATAATTGATTCGATAGAAAAAATGCAGCAATAAAGTCCGCCGCTGGTCGGAAAGAGGAGAGTGCAGCAGTTCATTTTCGCTTCTAAAAAAGTCTAAAACAAAGTTTTCTCTATCCACCTTTCTCCAAAAAAAAGCATTACGTTGACGGTATTCCAATGAGGTAGCCAAATTACGACTAACCGTCCAGGCGCTTTTGAAATTTAGTTCGCCAAAACCACCGTGTGATAAGTCCCAAGTAGCCAATACACTATTTTGCAAAACTCCGAAGGTCATAAAACTCAAATTTGCTGTGAAGTAGGGCAGCGGATGAGGAATTTTTTTATTATCCATGAGAGCCCAACCGTAGGTGTCAAGGAAAACAATTGGTTGGCAGCTTCCCGAAAAAGGATCAAGAAAATAATTGACCGTTCCAAAGCGCAACGTATTCATCCGGTAGATCCCATCTGAAATATCAAAGATATAATGACTGTCAGGAGGAATCGTCGGCTGTGTTAAATAATTATAGTTAAAGTAGGGACGCACGACATGCCTTCCCCAGCCATAATCTCTAGATAAAAGAAGCTCACCATCTAACGAAGCCAGACCAGCCGCCAGCCAGTACTGCCCATGGTAAGGCTTATTGCCATAGAAAATACCAATCGCGTTCAATCCAGGAATAATTTTAGCATAACCATTCCCAAAAGGACGGTAAAAACCCGAATGCAGCTCCACACGCGTAGCCGTAAAGTCGTGCACGTTTACCGCACCTTGAGCATACTGAAAATCCAAGTAGGAGGCATTTGCCTGAAAAGAAGAGATGATTCCCAAAGCATTAGAAAGAGGAAGAGAGGCCGTACTAAATGTCGGAAGTTCTTGCTTAATCGTTTGAAAGCTATTAATGCGCGGACGGATTAACAGATTTCCCAGCCAGTATCTTTGCTGGTGGTGCAAAAGCAGGTCAGTCTTACGCGCATATTCCAGGTCAAGACCTCGATCACTATAGTCAGTGGCCATCATCTTATCGCTAAGCTTGTCATATTTCATTTCAAAAAGAGTTTTACCGTCTCTCCAGAAACGCAAATACCTGCCCTGAAACCTGTATCGCGTATTAATATGAGGGTTGGCAGGGTCTACTTCATGCGCAAAATAGTTGATGCTATCAAATTTTTCATTGTTTTCAGGAGAGCGGTAATGCAGCTCTCCACCTGTACCAAGACCCCTTTTTAAATTATAGTCCAGACGCAGCAGCGTACTTAAATTTTCCCAACTCAGCAGCTCATAGCTCACACCCACGCGAGAGCCCTGCTTCCCACCCCATCTTAAAGTAAATTTTACAGGCATGTCACATAAAGTATCCAAATTCGCACAGAACTTGGGCGCCCAAAACAGAGGAAAATCCTTCACTTTTACCTTGATCTGCTTAGCTACCAGATCATGATTAGGATAGATCCTAGCAGTATCCACAGCGATCATCCATTCAGGACACATTGATTCCGACGAGGTCATGTACCCATCGTAGATGATATAACTCCCATCCGCACAAATTTGAATCAGTTTTCCCCCAAAAAACCAGGGATAGACAGACGTTTTCCCATAGTAGATAAAGCCCGTCTGGTTCGTGAGGTTATATTCTAGCTTTTGCCCCACAAAAAGATAACTAAAGGACTCGAATCTCACATCGCCTTCAGCGACTACGGTATCGTTGACTACTTCACCCGAAGTATCGTGAGTATAGCGAATATTCTGCGCTTGAATCCGGACATATGGAGCTCTGATCACACCACCCAAAGAAGTGCTCACCACACCATCAGCATACTCAGGCTCACGCAGATCAACCGTGATTCCCGTAATAGCTTCCTCTGCTATCAAATGACCAAAAAAGAGACATCCTAAGAGACACAATAAGCGAATAGCCACAACCCTGCCATCTTTCAGAAACCAACAAGATTACCATGACCTCCCTCTTCAAGCAAGCCTTGTCGAAATTTAACGCATAGCCGAGTGGACATTCATGGACGGAAATGGACTTTTATGGACTAGATGGACTTAGCACTGTCCATTTTAGTCCATGGATGTCCATTTTCGTCCATGAATGTCCATTCAATTCTGTGTTAAATCTGGTTTGTGCCTACGGTGAGTTCGTAGGTATTTGGATTATCTTTGTTAGAGTTTGTGCGAAGTCCGGGAAAACTGCGTTGGCTGTCTGAGCTATAATCGGCTTCACTCGCTGCCAGCTGAAGGATAAAACGTTTTTGATTGTCAGTGAGGTTTGCGATGAAGTTATCTCGACTAGTAGTTTCGTCTCTTTCCAAGGCAATAAGTGTTTTAGCAGCATCCATAGGCGATAATGTTTGCACAAATTGTTTATTAGATAAGTTATCTTTAAAATTATCAATATTATTTTGAATCATACCAAGAATCTCTAAAGGCTTTTTATGAGAAAGATCATTTGAATGATTCGGTAATATAGATAATGATTCTGCCTTGCTCATATCAGAAAGGCTTTTTACTGCATCTTTGGTGTGTATTCTCTTTTGTTTGACATCTGAAGGTTGAAGCTTAAAAACTTTTTTAAATGCTTTAATCGCATTAGTACCGCGGAGAAGCCTTAGTGTACTATTAATGAACTTTCTTCCTAATCCATTTTGCTCCTTCTTTTTATCTACCACAAAGTACTTTACACCATCAGGAGAGTTATTAAATGGGGTTAAGTGGCGGTTAATAGTATTTGCTGACTTGGCCGCTCCTGCTCTTCCTTGCTCCTCAACTCCTATCACGGATCCTACAAATTTTTGGCCTACAACGGGAATCTGATCATTTTCGACTGCAACTTGAAACACCAAGGGGCGGTTCAAGGGATTCATGTTTTTGTAAACTTCATAAATTTCTTTGCTTACATTTGCTGCGCTTATATTGACTGCTTTGTTTACATAGTGTGGAAAGGCTATTGGTAAGATGCTTCCAATATTTCCTCCCAAACTATGTCCACACACATCTATAGGACCAAATTTTTCAGCGACTTCTGCCATGCGATTTGACAAGGCTTTGTTTTCTACAATCCATTTTAAGGCCATTCCTTTGCGTGTGTCAGCATGTACGGACTCCTTCGCTCCTGCCTGGCTATTCGTATCAGCAAGCAGTGTGCCTCTTGCAATAAGCATAGGAGCTGCTTTTTTATCGTTATCTTTGGGTAATAAAAAGAATATGGGATGCCCAGCTTGATGATCAATGTTCTTTTCTTCTTCATAACTGCTGATATTGAATCTCTCTATGGTAAAGGTACGCATCTCGAACTTTCCATCTACTTTCACAGGAACTTCAATTTCTTGACCGTTAACAATATCTGCGTCTAAGTAGGATAAGCCTCGTACTAAGGTATCTTGAACTTCCATTTCAAAATAATCCAAGCCGAGTGAATCGAGAGACGTAGGCTTCTCATTTTGAGCAAGTGTGTAGGTATCTTGTAAATGCTCTTTTACCAAAGCAAAGTTGATAGCATTATAGAGTTTGCGTGCGTCTGGAGCAAGTTTACTATAGGGCTGAGTGCCTGTTTGGATGATTTTATTAAAAGTCTCTCTGTTAATATTTAACCCATCAGTTTTAATTTCATGTGTATTTAAGAGAGTCTGCATCTCTTCATAGCTTAATTTTTCAAGGCGGAGGCTTAAGGGTGTTTTTTGTTGGGGGAAGGGAGGATAAACGCTATACTCTTGATATCTTTTAATGGTATCTTTATCTGACGTAAAGTCTTTAGTATTAATTGTTTGTGGTTGAAATTTGGTTTGGTCTGCCGGGACTCGATGTAACGCTCTATCTAAGAATGCTGCTGAAACAGGATTTAGGTCGCTAGTAGTCCAGAGCATTCCAGTAACTTTCTCAGGTAAAACAGTCTTAAGCTTTTCAGTCGAAATCTCAGGAGTTGTCATTGCCGGAGGAAGACTAACATTTTCTGGAATTTTTTCTGACATAATAATCCTATTAATTAACTTACTAAATCAATTTTATAATAACATATTTTAATTATCTAAAAATTACTTAATAAACTCCAAATAACAAAATTAAACGCAAAGGCGCAAAGACGCAAAGAAAAACAAATAAATTTCTTTGCGCCTTTGCGCCTTTGCGTTTAATTCTATTGTGTAAGGCGAACGAGTAAGGCAGCGAATATCGGGTGCAAAGAGCGATGAGATGTGGCTAATCCTTCGAGGAGAAACTGAATACTCTCTTCATCTTGTTCGGCAATCAGAGCCTCTAGGGAATCTAAAAATAACTTTGCTGTATCGCTAGGGTTTAAGTCTGTTTGGATCGCCTCATTATCGAAAGCTTGTAAATGATTTAACGAAGGGCGAAAAGTAAGTATATCTAACTTGGATTGCTCTAGAGTCCACTCTTTAAGCTTTGCATAGGCAGTGGCTTTCTCTCCTTTGCGGAGTAGCGCAACCAGTGCATAGTTTCTGACTAGGGGATAGCCTGGAATCTCCTTCAACTTTTGTATGAGCTGAAGGCTCTCTTCACTTGTTGATGCTTGAAGTATGGCAAATAACGCTGGAATAAGGTCATTCTGCCGCCGCTGAATTAATTGCTGGGCCAGCTGGAGAAAAGCGGTTTCGCTGCAGTTATAACACTCCTGTAACCACTGCTCTCTCTCCTGGAGATAAAGCTCGCTAGCGATATCCCAATCGGGGGTATCGTAGGCGCTTAAGGGGACAGTTTTATAACAATAGAGGGACTTGCCTGGAGACATGACCTTCAGGATGGGAGGATTAGGTGTAGCCGGACTGAGAAAGTCTATCATCATGCTCGGAGCGCGCCTGTCCTTAAGGCTTAATAGCGCAACTGCAGCATTGAGCCTAATAGTACTATCTCCTCTCTGGTAAAGCTGATAGAGGTCGTCCTTAGCGTTATCACATTGAGCGAGGGCTTGAATAGCGAAGATATTGCCTTGATTGGCAAGGTTTGAAATATTTTTTTGATAGGAAGTTTGCCCTAAGCGATACAGGGATAGAGAAGCTGCCAACGCTGTCTCAGCGACCGCTGAATTGGAAATCTTAACCAATAGGGGAGCAGCGGATGCATCTTTAAATACTCCTAACGCAAAGGCACACGCCTCTTCCTGAGCTTGATCCCGCTGGGTTGCAAGAGTGCGGATATAGGGGACATGTTTATCAAATTTATGTCTGGTAATGGCCTGTACAGCCGCTAGCCTTACTTGTTGAGAAGGATGCATCAACTGCTTGCGTAATATCTGTTGAGCTCCTTCACTGCCTATTTGAGCCAGCATCTCCGAAAAAATAGGCAAAATCAGATCAGGGCATTTTGACATCAGAGCTTCAATTTGGCTGAGAGCTCTGGGATAATTTCCTTCTGCCAATAAGAAAGCTGCTTCTAGGCGCATAAGGATATAGGGTGAGCTCATTGCCCTGTTCAGATATCCTAACACAGCGATATCATGGTAGCGGCATAGCTGTTGAAGAGCAAAAAGCTGTAATTCAGGATTAGGAGATTTAACGACTTCATGAAAAAAGGCTACAGCTTGTTCGTCAGCTGTTAGTCCTATTCCAAAAAAAGCTAGCCTTTGTACAAGTGGTTCTGAAGATAGAGCGTCTCTCTCAAGTACTGCAAAACCCATTTCGCGCATCATGGAATAGTCTTGAACCCCTTTACCACTACGCGAGCGATAGAATTCAACACTTGTCGCATCCTTTCCATTGCAGATCAACTGGATAATGGTATGCCTCGACGCTTCATCAAGAGGAGCCGCCGAAAGAGATCCGTAGGCTAATGTTAAAGCTGCTATACTTATTAATGCTTTGCCAAAAATTGCCATAAATCTATCCCAAAATGGGTGAGAAGCTTTTGCAACGCATTGACAGGCAGTCCCATTACATTATAGAAACAGCCTTTGATTTGCGCTACAAGGAGAGCCCCACCATTTCCTTGAATAGCATATCCACCTGATTTATCGTGCCAAGTAATTGAATTTAGATACGTTTTGATCTGCTCGTCAGAGAGCGCATTAAATAGTACATGCGTCTCTTCAGCAGCGCTAAAGTGCTTCTTTCCCTGTCGTATGCTGATGCCACTCCACACACTATGCCAACGGCCTCTGAGCTGTCTGTGAAATTCAACCGCTTCTTCAAAAGAGGAGGGTTTATTGAAATGGCGTTTTTCAAGGAAAACGACTGTATCGGCGGCGATAACAATCGATTCAGGGTGTGCTTTAGAGACTACTTCTGCTTTGTTTTCTGCCAGCTCCCGCACATAGGATTCTGGGTTTTGGTCATATGGAAAGCTATCTTCATCAAAGGATGAAGGGACTACGCTAAAAGGAACCTTAATTTGAGAAAGTATTTCAGCGCGGCGTGGAGACTGGGAAGCCAGGATTATTTTGGGATTCATGATTAGCAGAACCTATTCGTTACGAGACAAAGATCTGTGGAAAAACGTAGATAGGCAGCTTATCAATTCCAGTAAGTTTAGGGCAATAAATAAGCAGTTGCTCTCTAATTTTCTGCTGGTCTTTACGAATTTGCTGAAGGGTAAATTGTTGATCGTCTACATAGAGACCAATATAACTTTTATTTTGAAAATGTGTCTCTAAAAGTAGGTCCTGATCTGTCGCACGCATAATAGAGGCTTGTTTCCAAGGAAGGCTATGAGTTAAATTAATGCGCAATTCTGGGTTGACAGCACACCCAATAAAAAGACGTACTGTCACCCGACTATCTAAAGCAGTATCCACAAGGTATCCTGGTTAAATTCAAAATTAAATTTAACAAAATTTAATTTTAAATTAAACCAATACTCGCTAAATAACTTTCTACGCGAAGCCGAGTAGCTTCATCATATTCTTTTCCTTGGAAATTAACAAAAATATCTCCATGACCCTTACCTTTCATCAACGTATAGTGGTCTTCAGGCTTTGAATGATGACTAAAGGCATAGGCCTCTGCCAGCCTTTTACTGCTGTCAGCTGGCATAATCGTGTCATTTTCTGCTTGAATAGCAAAATATCCACCAATGATTCTCTTTACTTTTTCCCAACTATCAAAGCAATCAGTGACGTATTCCCCAGCCTTTATTCCTTTAGGAATAAGGCTTCGAATATATCCCTTACCGATCCATTGAAATCCCCAGCGTAACTGAGAGCCTCCTGCATCCTTAGCCGTGGCAAAAGGTACATGAGCTAGAACATGCGTTCCAGGAAATTCAGAACCACCTATCGTCGCTAATGCAGCTCCTAAAGAGGTACCAAAAAAGAGAATCTTGCTATTATCTTCTCCACCATTTTCATGTTGTATCTGCTTAGCAGTATCGTACATCGCTTTTACATCAAAATAGCAGGTAGATTCACTCGTATCTCCTTGGCTGCCTGGATAGCCTCCCATTGTACAGAGCACAACCTGAAACCCTAATTGATGAAAATAGTTTGCATAAAACACCATACTTCCAGCAATCATGCCATTCCCATGGAATAGTACGGCTACTTTGTTTGTAGGGATAATACTCTGAATATAGACAGTATCTATTTCTCTCTGATCATCCGTTGTCACGGCATGAGACATTCCTTGAAGCCTTTCAGCCATCCAAGCACGTCCCTGATCTGCAGACTCTTGGTGAGGTTTAGGAAGATGAGGCCATCCATTATAGGGAAATAGAACATTTTTAATTTGGAGTGGTTGTGTCTCTTTTAAAGGGACATCCGCCGCACTTTCAGAGGCTACCCTGCTTCCCTGGCTGAGGTTATCAGAGGCTCCGAAAGATTGGCCTACGGACCAAGACAATACATTTGAAAAACCATTAACAACAAAACTCATATTTATACCTTGGCTCCTAGTTTAGCTATTTCGAATTTATCTTCCTCGCGTATGTCAATAAGACCAACGCTTGCTAAGAAACGTTCTACCCTAAGCCGGACAGGCTTATCGAACTCTCTATTACCGAGCTTTAAAAAGTTGTCATTGTGAGTCTTACCTTCCATGACAGCGTAATGATCCTCTGGTTTCTTCTGATGTGAAATCGCGTATGAATTTGCTAGTTTTTTGCCACTATCGGCCGGGATCATAGTATCTTTACCAGCCTGTACTGCAAAGTATCCACCTTCGATTCTCTTCACCTTTTCGAGAATATTAAATCCATCGGTGATGTATGCACCTGCTTTTATTCCTGTTGGAAATACTGAATCTACAAGCCCATTGACCATTATTTTAGGGACCCAGCGGAGATATGAACTGGCAACATCCTCAACTGAGGCAAATGGCACGTTAGCTAAGACGTGCGTACCAGGAAATTCTGAACCCCCTATAGCGGCTAAAGCACCACCCATAGAGACCCCAACGAAGAGAATTTTATCGTTATTTTGACCATCCGGCTGATCTCTTTGTACCGTTTGAGCGGCATCATACATCGCTTTTACGTCAAAATAGCACGTAGTTTCGCTAGTATCACCCTCGCTGCCAGGATAGCCACCCATTGTGCAAAGAAGAACATTAAACCCTAGAGTATTAAAATATTCTGCATAAAATTCCATCATTCCTAAAGTCATGCCATTGTTATGATGCAAAATAGCAACTTTATTAGTGGCATTTTCATGAGGGATGTACATTGTTTCAATCTTTCTACCATCGTCAGTTTCCATAAGGCCGTAAGAGCCTTTCATATGCTCCATCATCCATTTTTTACCGTTATCAGCACAAACTTGTCGTTCCTTGGGGAGAGACTCCCAACCGTTAAAAGGGAAGAAAGTATTTTTAAGCTGTAGTTTTTGAGATAATTTAGAATTTTTAGTCTCTTTCTCATTAACTACTTTTGAATATGAACAGGTTATATTACTTTTTACTCCACTTAATATAGCACCCATATAATTATTCCTTTATTAATTATTCTTTTGATTTTATTTAAACAGTTTAGTATTAAGCGTTATTAAAGAATGTAATAATATCTTAATAAGGTGGACCTATGCGTTTCTTAATCTATTGTGGGCTATGGTTGTTCTCTCATTATGCCTGCTATGCATTGGAAGATATTAGAGGTACTTTCCCCGATTTTGAAACCTCTTTAAAAGGCTATGGTCGCAGCGAGCGGCAATATAGGAAAAAGTACCGTGAAGGATGTACTCTTCCCTATGTGATCATGAAAGATCATTTCAAAGCACTTTACGATTTTGATCGAGATAGACAAAATCAAGAGATAAACAGAGCCAAAATTCCACGCATTATTCATCAAATTTGGCTAGGAGGAGCTCTACCCGAAAAATATAAAGCCTGGACGCAGACTTGGCAAAATTGGGAAGGTTGGGAGTATCGACTCTGGACGGATGAAGATGTCAAGAATCTGCAGCTATTGAATAGAAAACAGTACGATGAAGCTAAGGATTATGGCGAAAAATCAGACATTCTTCGTTACGAAATCCTTTATCAATGCGGCGGCCTCTACGTAGATACCGATTTTGAATGCCTAAATCCACAGTTCTTTGACTTTGCTCATCAAGAATACAGCTTTTATTTAGGCATTGAACCTCTAGAAAATGATCGCCTCTTATGTGGAAACGCACTACTCGCTTCGACGCCTGGCCACCCTCTAATAGAGAAGATTGTCGAAGAACTAAAGAACCAAAAAGCAGTCAAGCGCAATCATTGTATCCAAAAAACAGGACCTCGATATTTAACAAATATACTCTATAAACACAGTGAATTATTAGGTAATGACGGACTAGTATTTCCTCCCACTTTCTTTTATCCAGTACTAAAGCTTGATACTTTAGAAAGCACAAAATTCTATAAACCAGAGTCTGCCGCTGTCCATTATTGGGAAAATTCATGGGTTCTTCCTCTTGAAGTTATATCACTAAGAGAACTATGATTAACAAGTAATTAACTAGACTCGGTTTACTTTTTTCACATGAAATCTCCTAATAAAGCTCTTGAAGAGCCGCGCGTTTATCCTTTTTCAGAACATCAAATTGATGAAGAATTGATTGATCCAGATGCTCTCTATGTAGTCGGACGACTGCGCGAAGCAGGCTACTCCGCATACATTGTTGGCGGAAGCGTCCGTGACCTTTTACTCAAAAAGACTCCCAAAGATTTTGATATCTCCACCGCAGCCAAACCAGAAGATATTAAACGCCTTTTTGGACGTTCCTGTCTACTCATAGGCCGACGCTTTAGGCTAGCCCACATCCGATTTGGCCATAAAGTCATCGAAGTATCCACATTTCGCTCAGGTGAAAATGAGGGAGATCTCATCGTTCAAGACAATAAATGGGGCTCTGAAGTTGAAGATGTCCTACGCCGCGACTTCACCATCAATGGACTATTCTACGATCCGCAAAAGAAAGAGGTCATCGACTATGTAGGTGGATGGGAAGACATTCACGCAAATCTTTTAAAGACCATTGGAGATCCTGTTGTACGCTTTAGGCAAGATCCTGTACGCATGATTCGTCTGCTAAAATTTCAAGCAAGGCTAAAATTTGAGGTACATACTCAATCAAAAGCGGCCTTAAACAAGTGCTTGGATGAGATTATCAAAAGCGCTCCTGCGCGTATTTTAGAAGAGATTTTTCGCATGTTAGAGTCAGGCTCTTCGACGCAATTTTTTAAACTAATGGCCGAATCGGGACTTTTAGAACTGCTTTTTCCAAGCCTAACTCACTTCTTAAATGGACCTCATGGATCCGATGTCCTGCATTTTCTTGAAAAAGCGGATCAATTTAATAAAAAAGATCTAAAACGTCCACTAGACCGCGCTGTCCTCTCCTCATGCTTGATTTTTCCTATTCTTGAACGCGAAATTGGCACCCAATTTCTTTCAAAAAATTATTCGCCTCATATCGGCGAAATCATGCACCTAACCGATGTACTGATAGATGCTGTGGTTATCTCCTCCTTCTCCCACTTCCCCAGAAGAATGAGCGCCACTGTTGCCTTTATCCTCTCCACACAGTATCGCATGACCCCTTTTTCTGGAAAACGGCACCACCGTCCAAAACTCATGCAAAACAAAGAATTCACTCTCGCCATGCAGTTTTTTCGTCTCCGCTCACAGGTCAACCCTCAATTAGACGAAGCCTATTGCTCATGGAGAAATGCCTACCATCAAATGGAGCAGGCTGGAGAGCATCGCCATCATGCAGCCCATCCTCATCCTCGCAGACAGCATAGCCATGGACCGAGACATGCAGATGCCGCAAAATAATTCATTAGATCTATTCCATCGCGGAATCCCTCTAGAAGAGGGAGTATGCCCCACATTACTTTACTTTGCTGTTGGTGGAAAAGAGAGTTTGCACACAGATCCCTTTTGTCAACCGGTAGACTATTTTTTGAATGGAAAGACGCGTGTCCTTTCTGTCGATCTACCATTTCATGGTGCTGATTATGAGAACAATGGAGCCATGAATCTCTGGGCTCTCTCCTTAGCAGGAGGAGATGATTTTATTGAGCGCTTCTTAAATCAAGTTAAAGAAATTCTTGAGGACTTAAAAGAAAAGAAAATTATTGAAGCCGAAAAATTTGCCGTTGCTGGACTATCGAGAGGTGGGTATTTAGCCATTCTTTTAGCAGCATACATTCCCTGGATACAGCATGCTGTAACATTTGCCCCAGTGACACATCTAGAAAAAGTTGAAGGATTTGAAAATCTAGATAAAAATCCACTCCTAATGAAATGGTCACTTCTACATTTTGCAGAAACTCTCGCACCCAAAAGATTACGTTTTTATATAGGAAATCTGGACACCTTGGTCGATACAGACGCATGCTACATACTTTTACGCACTATCGTCCGCAAAGGAAAAGCCGCAGGAGTACGCATACCATTAACCGAGATGATCATTACCCCTTCAGCAGGTTTTAAAGGCCATGGAACACTTCCTCACATATTTGAGGATGGAGTGACATGGGTAAGAGGATTCCTTGAATATTAACCCGTGCCCGTGCCCATGCCTGTGCCCGTGCCCGATAAAATTAAAAGGCTTAAAATGAAATATAGTGTTGTCATTCCTTTAAAAAATGAAGAAGGAAATATCGCTGAACTTCTTTCTGAGCTAGAGCCTGTCATGCAAAGTTTGAATCAGCCCTGGGAGCTAATCTGCATTGACGATGGCTCGACAGACAGTACTCTCGAAATCCTGCATGCTCTCTCACTTCATCGTCCTAATATGCGCATCCTTTCCTTTGACCGCAACTACGGGCAATCTAGCGGCTTTGATGCAGGCTTTCAGGCCGCCAAAGGGGAGTATGTCATTACCATGGATGGTGACCTTCAGAACGATCCGGCCGATATCCCAAACCTTTTAATTGTCGCAGTTCACACTGACCTGGTCTGTGGACAACGTGTTGTACGAAGGGATTCACTATCGAAAAGATTTCTATCATGGCTCGGCAACACTGTCCGCAGCCGTGTCTGCGGTGATGGAATGCGCGATACCAACTGCTCTCTCAAAGTCTTTCGCACTTCTTGCTTAAGAAAGATTAAAATGTATCAAGGTATGCACCGTTTCCTTCCTGCTCTATTTAAGATGGAAGGTTTTACAGTCGCTTCTGTGGCTGTTAATCACCGCTACCGCAAACACGGAAAGACAAAATACTCTCTCTTTAATCGCTCTTTCAATACCATAGCAGATATGTTAGCTGTCCGCTGGATGCGCAAAAGATGTCTAAAATACCGGATTAAGACATGAGCGAAGAGTGGCGCATCTGGCTTTATCCGCTTGGAATATTGCCTCTAATATTCTTTTCGGGGCGTTTTCTCATTCAGTGGCTCATGAGCGAATGGCTGCACCGTTCAGTCGTGCCGCGAACATTTTGGCTACTCTCCTTAGCTGGTAACATCCTCATGACCATTCATGCAGCCATTCAATTGCAATTTCATGTCGCCATTTCACAGATCACCAATGGAGTGATTGCCTGGAGAAACCTAAACCTAATGGAACCTTCCGAAAAGCGTCTCTCACTCTATTCTGCAATATCAATCATGATCATCTCTATTCTTGCAACAGTAGGATTTTTTGCCTGGGAAGGGGAGTGGTTCCGCTCTCCACGTATTCCCGGAGTAGACTCTGTCATCCAACTGACCTGGGGATGGCACCTATTTGGCACCTTCGGCATCATCCTATTCTCGGCTAGATTCTGGGTACAGTGGTGGCAGGCAGAGACCTCGCAAGAGAGCCAACTAAGCCCAGCTTTCTGGTGGATTAGTATTGCAGGAAGTGCTATGATGCTGGTCTACTTTGTACTCCTAAGGGATGCCATCAACTGCATTGGCCCTCTTTTTTCATTAATTCCCTATCTACGCAACCTCATACTACTGCGTAGGCAAGAAGGATAAGCATGTCGTTAGTCTATATTGTCACAGGCGAACAGAGCGGAGATAGACATGCTGCAGACATAGTCAAAGGCCTTAAAAAAGAGGCTAACGATTTTACATACAAAGGAATCACCGGTCCAGCTCTCCAAGCTGAAGGTGTCCAACAGCTCATCTCCATCGATCAACTCTCTGTCATGGGACTCACTGATGTCATTAAAGCCATCCCTCGATTGTTAAAGACATTTTTTAAAATCCGCAACGCCATCACCCAAGAAAATCCCAAACTCGTCCTCCTCGTCGACTCGCCCAGCTTTAACCTACGCCTCGCCCGCTCTCTACGTAAAAAAGGCTACCAAGGACAGATCATACAGTATATTAGTCCCTCCATATGGGCCTGGGGAGCAGAAAGAAAAGCCTTAATGGCCTCTACACTCAATCTTTTAATGACCATTTACCCCTTTGAAAAAAAACATTTTGAAGGCACCAACCTCCGCGTTGAATATGTAGGAAATCCTCTCGCCAATCAAATCCAACACTCAAAACCCAATACACAGTGGCGTCAGCAGGTAGGAATTCCCCTTAATGCCCCACTCATTTCGCTCTTCCCAGGTAGCCGAAAAGGCGAAATCCTTCGCAATCTCCCCCTAATGCTCCAAGCCGCAACTCAACACACTCAGTACCACATCGCCATCTCAGCAGCTAATCCTGAATGCAAAAAACTCATTGAACTGCTACTCAAAGAGCTCTCCATCACAGCAACCATTGTACCCGTTGAAATCGCACACTACGAACTCATGCGCGAAAGCCGTGCCGCCATCGCCAAATCAGGGACAGTTACTCTTGAATTAGCCCTTTGCGGCTGCCCCACAGTTGTTATCTATCAACTCACATCCCTTAACCGCTGGTTTGCAAAAAATATCCTTAAAGTAAAATTGCCCTGGTATTGCATTGTTAACATTTTATTTGAAAACCAACTCTTTCCCGAATACATCGTCAATACTCCCTCAAAAGAATCCATCAGCCGCTCTCTATCTACACTTCTTCAGGATGGTCCAGTACGAGACCAAATCCTCCAAGGCTGCCGAAAGATCCAAGAGTTACTTTCAGACCAAAAATTTTCTAAAAACCCCTCTCAGCTTATTGCGGAGTCAATCAACTAATGTTTCAACGAACTATTAAATGGATTGCAGAGCACTCACCTGGAGTGCTAGTATGGCTCTACAGAGTTTCAGTCAGGCTGCTCATAGCCACTTGCCGTTGTCGCGCCCATGGTCTTGACGCCTTTGTAAAAGCAGCCAACGCAGGAAAGTGCGCTCTCATTTTATGGCACGATAAACTCGCTATAATTGCTGCACTGTTAAAGAAATGCGCCCCAGAGCTTAACTATATCGCCGTTATTAGCAATAGCCGAGATGGGCGTATGCTAGCTAAATTAGCTAGCTCCTACAAGCAGTGCGAAATTCTATATGTCTCACGCAATGGAAGACAAAGAGCTTTACGTCGCATGGTGAATGCTCTCCAAGAGGGTACCAGAGTCGTAGTGATGACACCCGATGGTCCAACAGGACCCAAGCACCAACTAAAGCAAGGCATTGCTGTCGCGGCTCTACAGACAGGCGCTTCTGTTGTCACTTTATCTTGGAAAGCAAACCGCAGCTGGTTCTTAAATACATGGGACAAGATGGCTCTGCCTAAACCCTTCTCCAAAATAGATATATACTTCGGAGAACCGCGTCTTTTCGAATCTACAACCCATGTCGATCAAGTGACTGAGGAGCTCCAAAAACAATTACTAGTGCTAGAACAAAAGACAGGCTAAAAGATTTGGCTGGCTATCCTTACAATATACCCAGCCAAATCTTTATCCTTGGTTAGCATCAAAAAAACATGATAGGCAGGATCGGCTTCGCCGGCAGGATAAGCAAGATAGATAAAATATATATATATATATATATTTATCCATCTTGCTTATCCTTATTATGTTTTTTACTATATACATAAAGATTAGTTTCGGATTACTGATGTTTACATATCTGATTTTCTTAATGCTAGTGCTGCTGATATCGACGATTAAGGGGCCTGTGCCAGACCTCTACACAGTGTCGTTAGCAGCTGGGACCTATTTGGGGCTTTTGGGTTGGATTGTTATTCAAAATAGGCTTTTCAATCGCACTCTTTATAGAGCCAAAGACAAAATTTTATTTTTAGTAAATTGTGAACTGATCAGCTATCTATTCTTTCTCTACCTATTCTTGGGAATACCGAAAATAAATCTATTTGTTGAAACACAGTCTACTCTTTGTGCCCTGGTTCTCTATTTTGTAGGGCTGTTCACGTTTCACTACAGCTCTTCGCGTACAGAAGCCACTAAACACCTTTTACTTCTTTTGCCTTTCACACTACCCTTACTCATCTACACACTTATCAGCGATACTTTAACTCTTTTCGGTGTATCTTTAGATAACCTTCCGGTCTATCAACTTATTCTGCTAAGCCTGTTTTTCGCAGTGTCTCTTATCATTCTTCTTCCTCCTATCCTAGTGCGCTGTTGGAGATGTGTTCCAATGGAGCAGAGCCCTCTTCACAATAACCTGGAAGCTCTTTGCGCTAAGGCTAAATTTCGTCACGGCGGTATGAAAATCTGGACGGTCTTAAACCTTAATCCCACTGCTGCCATCGTAGGAATCATTCCAAGGCTGCGCTACGTGATGTTTACGCGAGCCCTTCTAAATCATCTCTCTCCAGAGTGTGTCGAGGCTGTTCTTGCGCACGAAATAGGCCATAGCGCCTATCACCATCTGCTTAAGTTTCCTTTCATATTGCTAGGAATGGCTATTGCTACCATGCTCTTTGAATCTTTTGTAGGTTCAGGAATCACGCAAGCTCTCAGTCTGATGGGTGCAAGCCCTACAGTGGCATTGATCATGGTATTTGTTCCATATGCCTTAATCTTAGTGCTTTACGTTAGATTTGTCTTTGGCTACTTTTCGCGTCTCTTCGAACGTCAAGCCGACCTATATGGACTAAGCCTAGGCATTCCCTCCTCAACGCTTATCCAAGCTTTTGAAGAAGTCTCTCATGCTGCCGGAGGAATCCGAGATGTCCCCAGCTGGCACCATTATAGTATTGGCCAAAGGATCGAATTTCTTCAAAAAGTAACTAATAATGAATCACTTATCAATAAGCATCACCGCAGGGTCTGGCGTGCCCTTTGTACCTATTGCTTCTTTTTGATTATCGGGCTATTCTTCCTTTCTGCTCCTGCTTTTCCACAGACGCAACCATGGAAAACTTTTAATGAAATAGGAGCATCTATAGAGAGCCAGTTCACGCAATGGATTACCTGGCCATTTAAATAAAGTTAAACGGGAGGAATAAGCTGTGATGACACAAACGACTGCACTCACTCGCTACAAAGAATATTACGCGAAAAATAAAGAAAAATTTTTACAAGACTTTTTCACCTTTCTTAAATTTCCCTCCATCAGCTCTGAACCGCAATATGCCGAAGATGTCAAACGCTGCGCTAATTGGGTAGAAAACACTCTAAAAGCCATCGGATTTAAAACACAACAGTG
>Ga0207072_1007_pt2 | contig 56774 bp, 47 predicted proteins | sample Alteio_BWMinHeat_68_FD_153570 | JGI IMG/M metagenome (GOLD analysis project Ga0207072, IMG submission 153570) | Enriched cells from forest soil in Barre Woods Harvard Forest LTER site, Petersham, Massachusetts, United States -... | ecosystem: Environmental > Terrestrial > Soil > Temperate forest >... | reverse complement strand
TACTGATATTCTCTAGTAACTTAAGAGTGTGTTCTTCATATCCAAGTTTTCGTTTAGGATCAGCAAAATTAATCAGCAGATGCTCAAGTTTTAAAAAATCTCGATTTTTTTCTAACTCTTCTTTTTGTTTTGGATCTTTTGTCTTCTTAATTTCTAATTGACAGCTCTTAATAGAGTCTGCAAGTATTTTCAAGGCTTCTTTATGTTCGATTTTACCTTCTAGATAAAGTTTAAGTTGCCCTAAAGGCTTTGAATTATCTTCTGGAAGGGGTAGATGGTGCTGTTCGAGAAGTAAATGTTTACAGTAGTCTTGCGCTGTCATACCCACTTGTTCAGAGGAAATATTCATTGTATTAATTATATCAGCGACATTTGTCTTACCGCTACCCTGTGCCCATTTTTGGATGAGTCCTGGTCGCTGGCTTTCTATAAATGCTAGGTGTGGGTTATTGTCTAGATCATAGCGAACTTTTGAAAAATTTTCTTGACCTTCTATAATGACCGAAAAATAGAGGGCAGCTGTTTGAACAAACTTTTTAGTAAACTCTTGAGTAATACCTCCAATCCAAAGGGGTATAGCTTCGGGCATTCGCATACTATTAATATTTTTATCATACTTCTCTTCATAGTTTTCAATTTTTCCTAACCCAAAGGATTTAGAGAGAACTTCTAATAGCACAGCTTTCATTTCTTTAGTTGAATTAGCTTTTTCAAATTCCTTTATGCTTTTTAATCCCACCATAGCCATATAGACTCCAGTAACAACTGGTATTTCTTTTACATTATCTATGGTAAATATATTCATTAAAGTTTTACTAGTACTAAGATTACCTTCTAAGATCGAATTTAATGCTTTTACAAGTGGGTTCCAAATCATAGGTTGTCCCACCTCTTTTTGTTTTAAAACATTAAATATTTTTGACAAATCTTCTTCGCTTAATGAGATTTTGTTCTCATTAACGCTGCGCATAAGGATGAGGAAAGGAATAAATGCGTGATTTTTACCAGCACACTGCTCAAAAAACCTTATCCATTGAGATGCACTCTTTTTAAAGTCGTCTAAAGATTGTAATTTGGTAAAAAATTCCCGTAATTGCGTTTGTTCTTCCTCAGGAAGTTTTTTTAATGCAGAAGTTAGAGGTTTAAATGCATAGAGCTCGGGTATTTCATTGAATCGTTCTAAAATCATTCCTTTTTGTAGAGCATAATCTAGGGATGTGTTGTGCGAACTATCCTGTTGATTAAGGAGAAAAGACTTTTTTTCCTCTGAAGAAGATGCCCGTAATATCTTTAAAAAAGTCGCTAACTTATTATTTTCCGCAGCGAGCATTAAAGCTGTACCCCCAGCCTTATTTTTAAGACTGCAGTAGGCATCTACCTCATTGCCTGGTATAGTTTCTAAAATGAGCGAGACTACTTCTTTATGACCATTTTGAGCGGCTAAGTGCAGGGCGGTTTCTCCCCATAGGTTTTGTTGTTTGATTAATGCTCCCGGATTAGAGGTGGAACTTAAAATAGCGGAGATTATTTTTATATCTCCGCTTTCTGCAGCTAAATGTAGAACTGTGTCACCTGTAGCGCTCTTTTTTCGTTCTAAAACTGCGGTTTTTATATTATCTGGGATTGCATCTAGTACTTTTTGGAATTCTTCGGGGTTTTCTTTCGCGGTGGTGAATAGCGCCATATGATAAGCTTCCAGTCTAACCTCCATAGGTATCATGTCATTTTGGACCATCTGATCAACTTTTTCTTTGTGATGACGCACCATTAGAGAAACGAGATATGGTAAAGAGGCTATCTCCTCTAAGTATGAATCGGCATTTTCTTTTTTTAGTGATGAGGAGAGCCAATTTTTGACCAGAGAAAACGCCTTACGTTCTGCAAGAACTTCTGCAAAGAGTGCTTCTGATGCAGGAGTTACAGGAATATGATATTTTTCTATTGGGCTTTCAATCGTATCTATTATTTCTAACCACGCTACTAATTTAAGACATTCTATAAATTGTTTGTCTTTAATGGGAATAATGCTCAAAGCCATAAAGAGCGTTTTTTCATTTCCCGTTTTCTTAATATGATTTAATACGGATTGAAACCCACTATCCTGAGAATTAAATGTTTTGGGGAGAGCGGAAAAAGCTTTCGTGTTTCCGTGCATTGCAGCCAAATGCCAGGCCTTTTGTTCAAAGCTATTTCTAATTTCACCGTAGGCTTTTTGTTCTTCCTTTGAAAGTCCATTTAAGAGAGCATTAATAACTTTTTCATCACCTTTTTCTGTCGCTAGGTGTAGAGGAGTATCCCCCATTGAATTTTGTTGCTTAATGAAGACAGCTCTTTCATTTTTGGGGATGTAGCTTAAAATAGCTTCAATAGCATCTTTATTCCCCGATTTTGCGGCATAATGTAGCGCTGTACTACCATACACTTCATACTTAATGTTAATTGAATTTGTTGCCTTGCTTTGATTTAAAGCAATAAGGATAGCATCTTTATTACCTGATTGAGCAATGAGTAGAAAAGGCGTTTCAAGTTTAAAGTTATGATACTGAAAAAAATCTTTTACTGATCTTGCTGGTAAAGACTTTAAAAAAATAAGAATAAGAAATTGATTTTTATTTTCTACAAGTTCTTGAAATATTTCCATTAATTTGGGCGTAGTTGCCTTAGCAATCTCATTTTTTAATTTTGTTACTTCGCTACTAAATAACAACTCTAGAGTACGAAACTGGACAGAATCGTATTCACAAGGTAATTTCTGAAGGATAGTTTTTCTACTTTTGTTCTCGTTAATTGCTTTAAAATCTTTCAAGATAGCGGGATTCTGATTAATGACATTTTTTAATCCATTGATCGTTATATCCACAGGATTTGGACCTTGGCCATCTGCTTTAAAAGGTCCTGTAAACTCATCGGAAACTTCATCTACTAAGTGATGAAAATCTTTGATGATGTCTGGCCCCATATATTCACCTGATGAATTTAATTACCAATAATTATGTAAGCAATTTTCATGCCAAACTGGGGTATTGGTAAACTTAAACCCCGTTCAAATTGTCGCAGGGGGGATGTAGAGTGCTTTGCCGCGAGGGTGTTTGAGGGGCAAGCCCCAGATTTGTCCGCCCCCTTTGGCGTCATCATAGACATAGGGAATAAGAGATTCTTTAACCTCTAGCTGAGCGGTGTCCGTTCCATCAGGTGCAGGATCCTCTGCATAGAGAGGCAGACCAAGGTCTTTGGCACGCTGGATAGCGTAGGCTGTAATGACGTTATTTAATAGTTCATCTTCAGCGGGATAGGGATAACATCCTTCTAAATAGAGTGCAGGCTTACCGTCATCCTCTATCTTCTTTGTGAGAAAGGCACGGTCCACAATTTTACCACTCTCATCTTTAATGGGTAATATACGGTGATGACCATTTAAACCGTAGGAAGCTAATCCAATATTAATCTTTGGTTGACCTGTAATGCTCTGACAACTGCCCTTTACCTCTGTTCCGCATAAGAATAGATCTTGGTAGTTGTCTGTGTCTTCGATAGTTAACTTCTGATAGTACTCGATAGGATGTTTCTCGGGTTTTGTAGAAAGAAAATCTTTCAAATCCTTTTCAAAGGGCTCTTTAGGATAGAGATCATTAACAAAAGTACTGATATTCTCTAGTAACTTAAGAGTGTGTTCTTCATATCCAAGTTTTCGTTTAGGATCAGCAAAATTAATCAGCAGATGCTCAAGTTTTAAAAAATCTCGATTTTTTTCTAACTCTTCTTTTTGTTTTGGATCTTTTGTCTTCTTAATTTCTAATTGACAGCTCTTAATAGAGTCTGCAAGTATTTTCAAGGCTTCTTTATGTTCGATTTTACCTTCTAGATAAAGTTTAAGTTGCCCTAAAGGCTTTGAATTATCTTCTGGAAGGGGTAGATGGTGCTGTTCGAGAAGTAAATGTTTACAGTAGTCTTGCGCTGTCATACCCACTTGTTCAGAGGAAATATTCATTGTATTAATTATATCAGCGACATTTGTCTTACCGCTACCCTGTGCCCATTTTTGGATGAGTCCTGGTCGCTGGCTTTCTATAAATGCTAGGTGTGGGTTATTGTCTAGATCATAGCGAACTTTTGAAAAATTTTCTTGACCTTCTAGAGCCGTCTCAAAGTAGAAAGAGGCATGTTCAAAAAATTCAATGGGCAGATTTTTATTAATATTTCCAAGCCATAAAGGAAAGGCTTCAGGCATGCGCATGCTACTGATATTTTTAATATATTTTTCTCCGAAATTTTCTATAGACTGGTTACCTATATACTGTGAGAAGACCTTGATTAGAGTTTCATTGAGTTCTTGAAGGGAAGTGGCTTCATTAAAGTCACTCAAAGACCCTAAACTTTGCAAAGCAACATAGATACTGGTAGTTGTAATTAAGTCAGCAGGTTTGTTACTGATGAATAAATTTAATAGTGTTTCTTTTTGCACAGCGTTAATCCTGCCGGCGAAGCCCATCCTGTCTGTCTCCTCGAAAGCATTCATAGCCGTTAATGCTTTTACAAGAGGGTTCCAAATAGCTGGCTGACCTATCTCCTTTTGACTTAATACATCCGTAATTTTTTTCAAATCTTCTTCAGACAAGATATGATTATTATTCTTACAGATGTTGTAGATAAGTAGAGTAGGAATAAGTGTAGGTCCCTTACCACCGCACTGTTGATAAAGTTTTCCCCATTGATCAGCAAATTTTCTATAATCTTCAATAGAATGGAGATCTTTAAAAATATGAATATATTTACCTCGCTCATCTTCAGGTAAATTTCTCAAAGCTTGAATAACAGTAGAAACTGTATTTAGTTCTTTAACATCATTGCAGTATAATAAGTTTAATAATAAAATAGCCTTTTCATTAATTGGCACATCTTTAAGAGCCATTGAAAATTGATTAAAGTCTTTAAAATGAAAATTAGAGAGTAGTCCTTTATCAAATAAAAGTATTACTTTATTAATATCAATCATTCCAATGTAATCGGATAGTACTAATTCCTCGACTGAAACTTTTTCATTTCGGAAATCCCCTCCCAATTCTAATATAAGTTTCACCATTTCAATCGGTTGTATATACGCCGTTTCGTACAACGGTGATCTTGTGTAGTCTGAAACAAAGTTGATACCGGCGCCTTTTGCAACTAGGTGGCGGATAATCTCTTCATTATTTTTACTGATGGCGAGTAGCAAGGGTGTCACTATTTTTCCAAAAGGCGGTGCTCTGAAAACTATATTGAACGAAGCTTTAGTATCACTCAGTATGTTGAGTAGTGTTTTATCATTTTCATTAATAGCTACGCCGAAAATAGCCGCAGTGACTTTATTAATATCAGTAAAACCAATCTTGTTTTGAAGAACGAAGGAGAGGCATTTATATTTTTCATGCTCTGCCATAGTGGATAAAGTATCACTCCCTTCAGAAAAATTAAATTTTCTAAGTGTCTTGAGAATTTCTATAGCTTCATTTTCATCATAGTAAGTGGTGACAAAATTAACTAATTGATCGAGTTCTTCATCCGAGCAGGAATCGCGCTTATTAAGTAGATCTTTCATTAAAATTTTTTCTTGAGCAGTAACTAGTGAGCGCAGGGTCGTTAAAGTTGTAGAGATGAGTTTTTCTTCATCTGGAATCATCTCTCCTCGTTTAATAAAATAGTCCCCGGTAAAAATTGCTCTTTTTAAAAATTTTAAGTCTGTTTTATTTGTGATATCTGACCAATTGATCGCAGAGCGTATTTTGGAAGCTATGGAACGATCCATGAAGGATAACTGTGCACCTCGTTCTAAAATATCTAATGCAACATCTAATAGTTTTGGATTTTCTTTAAATTTTTCTCGTAATTCGTCGACTGAACTAGATTGAATTTCTTTGTAGGTACTTTCAAAATTTATTTCTGTACTCATAAAATACCTCGAATAATGTCAATTTAAGCCAGCAAAAAGCATGCCATCAAGGGACGTAGAGGGTTTTGCCGCGAGGGTGTTTGATAGGTAAGTCCCATAGTTGTCCGGCACCTACAGCATCGTCATAGACGAAGGGTACAAGAGATTCCTTGACTTCCAGTTTTGCGGTATCCGTCTCCTGTGGATCAGGATCTTTGCAATAGAGGGGCAGGCCCAGATCTTTGGCGCGTTGGATGGCAAACGCTATAATGACGTTATTTAATAGTTCGTCTTCAGCAGGAAAGGGATAACAGCCTTCCAAATAGAGTGCAGGCTGCCCGTCATCCTCTATCTTCAGTGTGAGAAAGGCGCGGTCTACTATTTTTCTATCCTCATTCTTAATGGCTAATAAACGGTGATGCCCATTTAAGCCATAAGAAGTTAGGGCTATATTAATCCTTGGTAGGCCAGTGTAACTTAGACAGCTGCCTTTTACTTCTGAACCGCAAAGAGCCAGGTCTTCGGCGTTGTCTGTATCTTCGATAGTTAATTTTTGATAGTACTCGATAGAATGTTTCTCTGGTTTTGTTGAGAGAAAATCTGTCAAATCTTTTTGAAAGGGCTCATTGGGATAGAGATCGGTGACAAAGGTACTTATGTCATTTAATAATTTAATTGTATGTTCTTCATACCCCAGCTTCCGCTTAGGGTCGGCAAAGTTGATCAGCATGTGCTCCAGCTTTAAGAAACTGCGTTTTTTTTCTAACTCTACTTTTTTGGCGGGGTCTTTTGTTTTTTTTAGTTCGTACTGACATTCTTTGAGGGACTCTGAGAGTATTTTGAGAGTCTCTTTCTGTCCCATTTTACCTTCTAGATAGAGCTTAAGATAGGCTAATGGCATTGTTTTATCATCTGATAGGGGTAAATGAGCCTGTTCGATCAGTAAATGTTGGCAGTAATCTTGTGCTGTCATTTCCGCCTGTTCATGCGAGATATTCATCGCATTAATCATTTCGGCTACATTCAATTTACCCGTACCTTGAGCCCATTTCTGGATAAGCCCTGGCCTTTGTCCTTCTATAAATTCCAGGTGTGGGTTATAGGTAAGGTCATAGCGTACTTTTGAAAAATTTTCTTGTCCTTCTAGGATAGTAGTGAAGTAGTAAGCAGCAACATCAAAAGATTCCTCCGGCAATGCTTGTACTATATTTCCCAACCAAAAAGGAAGAGCTTCGGGTATTCGCATGCTACTAATATTTTGAATATACTTTTCCTCAAAATTTTCAATGGCTGGTTCCCCTAAAACTACTGAGAAAACGTTAATTAAGTTTGCTCTCAGCTCATCAACCGAAGTTGCTTTGTTAAATTCGCTCAGGGCATTTGAGCTGAGTAGAGCTAGGTAAATAGATGATGTAGTTATTAAGTCGGCTGGCTTTGAGCTTAAAAATAAGTTTAATAAAGTTTGTTTAGTGACAGGGGGCGTAAAATTAATTGATAGAATAGCTTTTATTAGCGGGTTCCAGATAGCTGGCTGTCCGACTTCCTTTTTGCTTAATATAGAGGCAATATCCGTTAGTTCCTTGTCGCTCAATTTATCTTGGAGGGAGATGTTGCAGATGAGAAGCGCTGGAATAGTGACTGCCGCTGTCCCTCCAGAGAGTCTATAGAGCTTCCCCCATTCTTCGGCAAAATTTTTATACTGTTCGAGTGTAGAAAATTTATCGAAAATTTTTAGATATATTTGCTTTTCATTATTGGGTAATTTTCTTAGGGCTTGAATGAGAGGCTGAAGAATACTAAGTTCCTTAGTATCATTAGAAAACATCAATAGCACTAATAAAGATGCTTCTGCATTATTAGGTAAACCTTTTGTATTGTTAAAGTACTTTAAAAATTGATCAAAATCATTAAAGTGAAGATCCAAAATCTTTCCATTATCATATAGAAGACCCATTATCTCATTATCTATCACTCCAATAAGACAATCGACCATAATATTGAATAAAGGAACTGTTTCATTTCGAAAATCACCTCCTAATTCTAAAATAAGTTTGACTCTATCAACGGTTTTTAAAGTTGCTTGAAGCAAGGGAGAGTTTACCCCCTTTTTCGCAAAATTGATGTCAGCCCCCTTACTTACTAAATAGCGAATGATCTCATCAGAACCCTGGCTGATGGCAGTGAGTAGTGGAGTAGTCAATCCGAGCTGAGAGGGATCTTTGTAAGCGATGTTGAATGAAGCTTTAGCATGACTGAGGATATCTATTAATGTTTTATCGCTCTTTTCAACTGCTATAGGCATAATTTTTGGCACAATTTCGTTGAGATGGTTAAACCCGATCTTGTTTTCGACGATATAGGAGAGACATTTGTATTTTTCAAGCTCAGCCATCGTGGCTAAGGTTTGGCTTTGAGGCGAAAAATTGAATTTTCTTAGTGTCATAATTATTTTTAGCGCTTCATCTTCGACGATGTAGATGACTAACAGCTCAACCAATTGATCAAGTTCTTGATCAGTGCAAGTTTCAACCCTGCTTAATAAATTTTTCATTAAAGATATTTCATGATCGCGCACAATCGAATGCATCGAAGCTAAAGCCGAATGAACTTGTTGATTCTTTTCTGGAGATATTACCCCCTCTCTTAAAAAATACTCACTTGTAAAGATGATAGTTTTAATAAAATCAATGTTGGAGGCTTGGGATTTAGGAATGTCTTCCCAAGATACCGCAGAGAAAACTTTTCTTGCCCAACTATGATCTGTTATCGAGGTTTCTATGCCGGATTTTAATATATCTAGGGCAGATTCTAATAATTTTGGATTTTCTTTAAATTTAAGATTTAAATCCTCTCTAGAACTGAATTGAATTTCTTCATGTATTTTTATGAAATCAAATTCAACGCTCATGAAAAACCTCTAATATAATTCTTGGTTTTTCTTATGCAAAAACTATGCCAATAGCGGTTAACTTGTCCTAGGTTTCTAAGGATAGCGTGACAGTAATGGACTCGCTGACTGCGGGTAGGCCGCTGAATTGGATAGGTCCGGGGAAGGCGTAGCAATCTTCTAATGCCCAGACGCTGCGGGCATCGTCGAAGGCGCGGAATGGTTCGCCTTTTAGGTTGACAAGGGCTTTACGGATGACGGGTTTGGATTTGCCATGGCGCTCTTCAAGAACAAGCATAGAAACGAGTGGAACTCCCCCGCATTGCCATTCTTCAACAGGGCCTGCCAGATTTTTAATGCTGCACATGTAGCCTGTTGCATTGCTATTGATGAGCAAGGCAGCCACATGTCCTAGTGCATAGCAATATTTTGCGTCAAAATTGGAGGGAAAGCAGCTTCTGCCCTCATATCCAAGGAAATGGGGTTGGGGATTAAACTTTCCGTTATATGTTCCCTCTTTTTTGCGTTTAGAGAGCTCATGAGCCACTGTAGAGATAAAGAGGCGTTCTGTCTCTATCTTGGACACCTGGACATTGCCATGAGGGTCCCGATCCATCAGCAGTTGGTCTTGTATAAGTGAAGGCAGAGATGTAAAGCAGGCAAAGGCTTCTTGCGAAAGCTGTTTTTCGAGATAAGTTTTTCTTCCTGTCTCCTCCAGGTTTTCAAGGACTGCGGCGTGGGTTTTCTCAGGCGCGAGAAGTGTATTTAATTCTGAAATGAGTATTCTGAATTCGGGAATAAATTCAATAATGCCTTCTGGAATAAGTATAAGGCCATAATTTTTGCCATGCTCTGCGCGATGACAGATCAGATCGGTGATTTCTTGTGTAATGGAACGTAAAGTCATTCCTCTAACAAAAACCTCTTCTCCAATAAGTGTAAGGTTAGCGTGTGTTTGTAAGGCACACTCTAGGGCTATATGAGAGGCTGAACGTCCCATCAATTTGACAAAATGGTAATATTTTTTTGCAGAAAGTGCGTCGCGGGCAATATTTCCAATGATATCTGAATAGGTCTTAGCTGCTGTGTCAAACCCGAATGAGATTTCGATATGCTCGTTTTTAAGGTCTCCATCAATGGTTTTGGGTACTCCAATCACATCGACTTGAAGGCCTTTGGCTTTGAGATACTCGGCCAAAATAGCGGCATTGGTGTTGGAGTCATCTCCGCCTATGATGACAAAAGCATCGAGCTGCAATGCATCGGCAGTGACGGCTGCAGCCTGAAACTGCTCGGGTGTCTCTATCTTGGTACGGCCTGAGCCTATCATGTCAAAGCCGCCCTGATTGCGGTAGCGCTGGACGATGTCACGTGTAATCTCTATATACTCGTTTTTGAGGATGCCCGAAGGTCCATTGAGGAAGCCAAATAGGCGGCTTTCATGGTGCAGGCTTTGCAGGGCATCAAAAAGGCCGATAATCACATTGTGTCCACCTGGGGCTTGTCCTCCGGAAAGTACTACTCCAACACGTTTAGGAGTATGTGAAGTAGATAGCGTAGACTGCAGTGTGAATAGGATAGGCTTTTGGTTGCAGGTCTGTGGAAAAAGTTTCTTGATAGCAGGATCAATAGATTGTTCTTGAGACTCCTGAGTGGTCTCCCCTACCTGACGTAGTTGTGAAAGGATATTGGGTAGTTTAGGCTGATAATAGAGGCGTTGCAGCTGTAGGGGGCTATTATTGTAAGAAAAATCCATAACATCCTCTTAGAGAGTTTGCCTAAACCATTCTACAGAAGCGTCAAAAGCCTCTTCTCGCTCCCATGGATTGCTAAAATCATGATCACTCTCAGGCAAGCGAATAAACTGCGTTAATGCCTGCGACTCTTTTCTTGAAGATTGATAAGCATCAGCGTGAGATATATCGACGCGGGTATCCTTTTCGCCATGAATATGGAGAAGAGGTATGTTTGTAAGATTCTTCACTGCTGAAAGTGTATCCACCTGAAATAACTGCTCCCACAACTTTACATTGGCAATTTGTCCATTGATGCTCATCGCTTCTGTATACTTCTCCGGTGACAACAGCCCTTGAGTAGCCTGAAACCATAGAGAACGCCAAGACTCTCCATTGAATACTGCAGACCAGAGGCAAATGGAATGGAAAATTTTTGTTTTGACAGCGCACTGTGTCGCTATTAATCCGCCAAAAGAGCGTCCTAATATTCCCAGTCTTTGTGAATCTATATGAGGGTGGTTCTTCAGAAGCATGGCTGCTGCAATCGAATCTTCAATCTGAGAGTCCACCGTAACCTGGCTAAAGTCCCCTTCGCTATCTCCTGAGCCACGATAGTCAAAGCGAAAACAGGCAATCCCCTGCTGAGCTAACATCTTAGCTATAGTCACATAGGAACGGTAACGCCCGCATTTATCCCCTGCTAAACCATGGCAGATCAATACTGCCGGAACAGGCCGTTCGATGAGTGGTAGATGGAGCATTCCGAATAGGCGTTGATGCCCCACACGGAATTCTAAGGGAATTCTCTCATCTACACGTAAAGAATCTTTTTGAAGTTTTTCGGTCATTTTTCAACATTCTGGTACGTTAACAGCCAATCCACCTTGCGAAGTCTCTTTGTATATCGTCTTCATGTCACGTCCGGTTTGGCGCATAGTTGCGATCACTTGATCAAGGGATACACGATGTAACCCATCTCCTGCAAGTGCTAATAACATCGCATTGATCGCTTTGACCGCTCCCATCGTATTTCGTTCGATACAGGGAATTTGAACTAATCCTAAAATGGGATCGCAGGTCAAGCCGAGATTATGCTCCATGCCAATTTCAGCAGCATTCTCTACCTGCTCATTGGTTCCACCTAACGCGGCGGTTAATCCACCCGCTGCCATAGAACAGGCAACACCTACCTCTCCCATGCAGCCCATTTCTGCGGCTGAAATAGATGCTCCTTCTTTATAAAGGATACCTATTGCGCCTGAAACTAGAAAGAAGGTAATGATGCCTTCATCATCGGCTTGGGGATAGAATTGAGTGTAATACTGCAGTATGGCAGGGATAACTCCAGCAGAACCATTCGTGGGTGCAGTGACAACTCTTCCTCCAGCTGCATTCTCTTCGTTAACCGCTAAGGCCCAAGCACTTACCCATTCCATTAGTTCAGCCGGCGCATGCTCTCCCCTAGCACGCTTCTCCTCAAGCTGCTTCATCATCGAAGCAGCCCTACGTCTGACATTCAACCCGCCTGGCAAGATCCCCTCTTGCGTGCATCCCCTCTGGATACATCCCTGCATCACATGCCAAATTTTAAGAATGCCTTGACGAATCTCCTCTTCCGAACGCCACGTTTTCTCGTTTTCCATCATGAGCTGCTGAATAGAAAAATTATTTTGACGACAGAGCTGTAAGAGTTCATCGGCAGTTTTGAAGGGATAAGGCAGCGCATGCGTATGATCTCCCAATGTAGGATCAGATACAGCCTCCGCATGCTCAACGATGAATCCTCCCCCTACAGAGTAGTAGACTTTTTCTAAAAGAAGCTTACCCTCCGCACTAAATGCACTAAATCGCATCCCGTTGGGGTGGTAAGGTAAAAGTTTATCTCCATGGAAAAGTAGATCGGTTACCTCTGTAAAAGAAATTTTTTTCTTACTAAGAAGCTGAAGTGTATGAATCGACCTAATCTGTTCGATAATACTCGGAACTGCGTTGGGATCGACACCTTCTGGAGTAAAACCAGATAATCCCAGCAAAATGGCAATATCAGTGCTATGGCCCTTTCCTGTTAAAGCCAGCGAACCATAAAGATCGACAATAACGCGCTCTGTCAAGGGAAGGATGTTTTGGTGCTCTAGCTCCAAAGCAAATCGCCTAGACGCTCGCATCGGTCCCACTGTATGAGAGCTCGACGGACCCATACCTATAGAGTATAAGTCGAAGACGCTTATAGCCATAAACGTGACAACTCCCTGCATTTATCCTTAATAACCATTATATCCTAGGAACGATTCTGAATAAAGTCCAGTAATAAAAATCCCAACTCCCTTGCCCGAATTTTAACCCGTGCCCGTGCCCGTGTGCGTGCCCGTGCCCGAATTTAATTAATTTGTCTCGGCGCGTGTGTCCGATACTTTTTTCGGGCACGGGCACGCACACGGGCACGGGTTAAAAATTCGGGCAGGGGTATTATTGGTAAATAAAAACATTGAATTCGCTAATCTGCTTGAACCCAAGTTTTTGGCAGACTTCAACAGCAATAGGATAGCTCTGCATAGCGATCAAGCGACTATTGTGTTGATAAGCATAAAGTAACATAATCTGAGTGAGATAGGTACCAAACCCTTTTAAGCGCGCCTCTGGAATAGTTCCAATATTATAGAGCCCTGCAGTAGAACCTGAGATAAATAGTGTGCCTGCAGCTACAGGTTGGCCATCATAGATTCCAATAAAATGTTGATACATATCCGAGGTCTCTACCTGAGGGAAAAAGGCACAGTATTTTGTGATATCTTCTCCAGGTAGATTATAAGCTTGCGCAAGAACCTTACCCCAGCTTTCCATTTCAGCATCATTTCTGACTTTATGCACCTCAAAACCTTCAGGCGCATCATTAATAGAGGGTTCACTTGATAGGGCTAAACCCATCGAAGGCATCACTCCCAAATGCAAAAGCCCATGTTGAGTCAAGAGCTCTCCAAGATTACGCGGTGTCGAACGCTGATAGACCCACCACGTAAAGGGCACTTTGCGAGAGCGATATTGGGAGATTGTAAAGTCGATGAGTTCATCGATATTTCTGGTGGTATACTGGGAACGTAACACTCCATTAAAAAGTGCATGAGGGATGTCAGTCAGCAGTTTGGTCTCCCAAATGTTATAGTGGATCTCCACATTCAACTGAGACCAATATTTTACAAAATTGTCATCAACAAATTTTATTAAATCTGCTGAAGTGCCTTTTTGCAAGATTGCCAAACTTACCTCTCATTCATAAATATGGACTTGAAAAGTTTGTACCACCTTTTTGAAAAGATTGCTTACATTTTTCCCCTTAATAGGAGCAGGACTTTTCTCATTTACTTCTGGAGTATCATCCCAAGAAGGCTGAGTGTCTTCTTCAAGTAAATCAAATTCCAATGTTTTCATTTTTTTTAGCTTAGTATAGAGAGTATCCTTGTCGGCATCTTCAGCAGTTTTAACTTTATTTTTTCTCTCTTCGTCTATTTTTTTGTCACGCTCTTTCCAAAATGATTTTTCAGAAGAGTGACGTATTAATTTTTGTACTTTCTTATCTTTTAAAACTTCTTCACAGTCTACATGCGGTAATCGTTGAGACAACTGCCTTTTTAATTTGTTTTCCTTTTCCTTATGCTTATTTTCGATATGTGTACTGTTTCGTTTTTCCTTTGATTTTGTTTTAACTTCATCAGGATCTATCTGCAGCTGACTTTTTATGGATTCTGTGAGCTCAACAAGATTTGGATCGGGTAGTTTTTCTTCAGGCTTCATTCCTTTAAATTTATTCTTTATCATTTCTTCTTTGTTTTTCTTCTCTTCACTGGACATATCTTCTTGACGAGTAATAGAGGCACAAAATCCTTCGTCACGAAGAGTAATTGCGCGATCTTTTAAAGAATAATATTTCTTCAAAAGTTCAATAGGGGTACTCGTAATAATTTTTTTTTCAAATTGCTCCAGAGTAGCCCTCCAAAGAGAACCTAGCTTTTCGTGATCATTTTGTGCATAATATTCGATTTGATATTCAATCAATTTTTTTAATCGATCAGTATGTACTTCAAATAGATTCAAATGTTCTTTGATCTTGTTGTTCTCTTTAATCTCTATTGAGTCTGTTTCGCTAGCTAGTTTTAATAGTTTCAAGACTTGACAGACTGTACGAATAGCTTCAACTGCAGCAACTTTTTCATCTAGACGAACTTCTCTATCACCAGGAAGAGGAATTAATGCTAATCTCTCCTTATCGTAAATGACAGGTGTTTGATCAGGAAGGCTTTGAATTGATTCAAAAAAAAGTTTAAGTTTTGGTCTATTCCAAAAGAGAGTTGACCATGGGTCTAAGGAATTTTTTTCAACTATCTTGTAAAATAACTGTTCTATATCACAAAGAGTAAAAGCTTTACGAGTAAAAGCTTTTTTGCCTGTTTCGTAGTATTGCTTGATTTCTTCAAGATAACCCATTCCAAATCCAAATTTGAGATAGGTCTCAACAGTTATATATTCTCTATATTTTTTAAGTTCTAATTCATTTTCCTGTAAATTATTGATATTAATATCATATCTCATATCATATAATTTTTGTATTGCTGAAATAAAAATATTAGGATTAAAGGCTTTGTACAACGTTCGACTAATCATGTTAAAGAATTGCGTAATACGAGACCCATTAACTTTTTCGTCAATGTGTAATTCAAGTGTATCATAATTAAATAGAGGAGCATCACCTTTTCTAAACTCAGTTATTTTTGCAGCTACGCGACGTAAATTTTCGGGTGTCCATTTAAGATTGACTCTACCAAATTCCTCAATTTGCTCTGGGCGAAGTGGATACTCCAACACATAAGCTTGTCCGGGTTCTATTTTAACAGATTGATTAGTAGGTGCTACTGTAGTCATAGTGATTCCTCCTGATTAGAAAATAACAGTATAATTAAAAAATAAAAATCTTCACTGATATCCTCTCTTGATGTATCGATGTCATATTGATTTACGTCAACCTAAAGAGAGTTTATGGGCAGATGGATTTTTATTTTTTGGGGATTAATTTTTTCTCAAGTGCTGATAGCTAGCAGCTTAGAAATCGCTCCCGTTTTAGAAAAAGGTCGCTTTCATCCTCTATCGTCTCTAAATCCTAGCCAAAGCCTTGATACCAAGCTCATGTTACCTTCTAGAGTCGATCCCTCTGTGTGGCTTCCTTTAAATCTCTTGTCCGCTAGAGAAAAAAACTTTACATCGTATAGCGACAGCGATTTTAAAAAAATTCGTAAGGCTTATCTGGAGGGGCAAGAGGAACAGCTAGATGAAGCATTAATGGGAGCCTATGCAACCTTGGCAGGGCAGCCTTACCTCACTTCAGCAACGCATACGTTGACCTTCCCCTCTGTGAGACAGCTCCAGGCCGAGGCGCTCTACTTTCGCTATCCTTGGACAGCGATTTGCTGTGCATTAAATGCTTTAGCAGTCGTTTTACTTTTTATGGGCTGGAGAATCTCTGGATATATCCTGGCATTCATGGGATTTTTGTTGCTCTCCTTTCTCTTAGGAATACGCATCTATGTCCTTGAGCGGCCTCCTGTTTCAAACATGCTGGAGACACTTCTCTTTGTCCCTTGGTTAGCTCTGCTGGTTTCATTTTTGATAAAACGTGAAGCAGTTCTAGCGGCTGCGGGATTATCTACTCTCTTACTAGGGATTGTCGCAGTGGGAACTATCAAAGATAATTTTGAAAATGTCCAAGCTGTGTTAGATTCTAATTACTGGTTAACCATTCATGTGCTTTTGGTTGTAGGGAGCTATGCCCTCTTTTTATTAGCGGGAATATTAGCTCACGGATACTTTTTAGGCAGTAAAGAGGCATCACACAAGTTGAGTGGTCTAACACAGATCTCCATGTACCTAGGGCTAGCAATGCTAGTTCCAGGCACAATTCTTGGAGGCATTTGGGCAGCTCAAAGCTGGGGTAGATTTTGGGATTGGGACCCTAAGGAGTCCTGGGCCTTTATTACGATTTGCGCCTATTTGGCAGGTGTGCATGCGTTTCGTTATCGGATAATTGGAGAATATGGATTGGCGCTGTGTGCTATTGTGGGTGCGTGGACAGTGACATTCACCTGGTATGGCGTAAATTATATTTTGGGAACGGGTCTGCATAGTTACGGTTTTGGAAGTGGTGGAGAGTGGATTTATTTAGTTAGTGTAGTACTAGATGCAGCCTTAGTGCTATTATTGGCTGCGATGGCAAAAAAACGCTGGAAAACAGTATGAAAGATATTCTTGCTTTAGGATACGATCTTCCTGTATCTCCAAAGGGGGCATACCTGCTTCCCCAAATAATTCTTAGCGATTTAATATCCATTCGAAAAACTATCTTGATTTTACAAGCTGCTAATACTCAAGGGGATATGCAAAATATTCTCGAACAACTCATCGAAAAAGAGAATGTCACGCCCCCTCACTGCTCATGGAGCTGTCGAGAATCGATCCTGAGTCGACTAAAACGCTATTTGTTATTAGCTTCGTCCAAAGCGATCCCTTGCAAAGAATCGAAAGCTCCCCTAGTCTCTTTTCAGCACTATACAGAAAGCATGAAACGGCAAGCATGCGATCTCTATTATGCTCTGCAAGGAGAATTTACGCAGCGACAAACACGCGAGAGAATCAGCCGCTTAGTATCTACCTCTGAGAGCTGTGGGCGCTATTATAGCGCTTGGATCCAATTTTTTAAGGATAACGAAAATATTCTGCTCTATCTGCTTAAAAAGAAAAAAGAACTCGAAGAGAGCTTTGGACATGCTTTTTACGAAGAGCTAGTCTGTGGAGGATTTGGTACACCAGGAGAAATATCTGAATTCCTCTTGACGCGGCTGCATGCGCGAGGATTTGACCATTACCTGCCAACTGTGCGAAAATTGTTAGGATGCAATTAAACGCAAAGTCGCAAAGTCGCAAAGAAAAAAATTAAACACAAAGGCACAAAAAAAGAAAAAGAACAGGATGAGCAAGATGTGCAGGATAGAAAGGATTTATTTATTTTTCACTAAAAATTGTTTAATTTTTATCTTTATTATCCTGCCTATCCTGCTCATCCTGTTCAATTTATGACTTAGGGGGAATTACTATTGAATTTTAACTTTTCTTTGCGCCTTTGCGACTTTGCGTTTAAATTTTAAAAGGAGCTTGATGAACTACTCAGAACTTTGTGCATTAACACAACTATACATCTTCGAGAACTTTAGCAAGGGAGATAAGTGCTTTGTCTCCAAAGAAAATGCACAATTTTTTGCATCTTCTCCACAAAAGAAGACTGTTGTTCCTATTGTACCCGTTGTTCAGACTCCCCCACCAGCACCTCTTCCAGTCCCTGAGCCCAAAAAAGAGAAAGAGATCGGACTGACAAAGTATGAAAAAACAGAATCACCTCCCAACAGTGATCTTCTCGATATTTTAAAGGAAGTCGCTCCAAATCTCTCCTTTCTTCCTCCTCCGACTCACGAGGCTTTTCCTCAAATTGCTATTTTGCATTTAGGAGAGACTCCTATCGAAGCGCGGTTCCTTCACCACATAGCCACAGCGATTAACATCTGCTTTAAAGTCAGCTGTAAAGTGGTAGAAGCGCATCACACCCTCTTAAATTCCTCCACCACACGCCTATTACTCGCAGCTGAATGTCGCCTTACCGATATGATAAAAGAGAGCAAAATTCCTCTGCTTCCTCTACCCGATCTCTCTCTACAGATGCAAAACCCTACTTTGAAAAAATCTCTCTGGTCAACCATCTGTCAGCATATTGCGCGCCATGCCCATTAAAATCGCTTCTGTAATACTTGACACTGCTGTCAACTCTTCCCTCGATTACTCCATCCCTGATGAATTGCACGAAAAAGTTAATGTGGGTTCTAGAGTGACTGTCCCCGTCCGCAATACTACCAGTGCAGCAACGGTTATCGAGATTAAATCTACTAGTGAATTTGCAAAACTAAAAGCTATTCTCAGTATTATAGGAGATCAAGAAGCACTCACTCCCGAACTATTTAAACTAGCCCAATGGATGGCCGAGTACTACGCCTCCCCTCTGCGTGTAGTTCTGCGTATTCTTCTGCCCGCCAGTGTCCGGCGCGATGCCGGCCACAAAGAGCAGTGGTTTGTAACGCGTGAAAAAACGCGCGAAGAGCTGATCGAATTAATTCCTAAATTGCGTGCAAAAGCCTCTGCACAGGCTGATGTCATTGAAATCATGCTCAAAGCAAAAAAAGGGATGCTGCTGACAGAACTTCTAGAAGCATCTAAAGCCTCACGCTCATCTGTCAATGCTTTAGTTGAAAAAGGGCTGCTGCTACTACAAAAACTGCGCATAGATCGGTCGCCTCTGGAAGGTGAAGAGTACTTTATCACCTCACCAAAAGCTTTAAATACCGAACAATCAGATGCTTACAAACAAATTTGTCAATCTATCCAACAAAATCAATTTCAAACCCACCTGCTCTATGGGATCACCGGCAGCGGAAAAACAGAAGTATATCTACAATCTATTGACAAAGCTCTAAGCGAAGGAAAATCGGCCCTAATGATGGTACCTGAAATCGCTCTAACCGCCCAAACCATCGAGCGTTTTCGCTGCCGTTTCAAAAATAAAATTGCTATTTTACACCACCGCCTCAGCGATGGCGAACGCTATGACGCCTGGCATAGCATGCGCACAGGCGACGCCAAAATCGTCATCGGTGCACGCTCTGCCATCTTCAGCCCGCTAGATAAACTCGGACTGATCATCGTCGACGAAGAGCATGAAAACTCCTACAAACAATCGGAACAGATGCCCTGCTACAACGCTCGCGATGTCGCTGTAATGCGAGGGAAAATCTGTAACGCAACGGTCGTCCTCGGCAGCGCCACACCCAGTCTAGAGAGCTACCACAACGCTGTCAAAGGCAAATATCAACTCTCTATACTCTCCAAACGACCTGACGACGCACGCCTCCCTAAAATCAACATTGTCGACATGCGCAAGGAATACGAAAAAGCGCAAGGGGTCACTACCTTCTCAAGTTCACTTTTAGATGGCATTTCGAAAAGAATTCAACAAGGTGAACAGACCATCCTCTTCCTCAATAGGCGAGGGTATCACACCCTCCTTCTCTGCAAAGGCTGTGGAGTTTCTGTAAAGTGCTCACATTGTGACACTTCAATGACCTTTCACCTAGGCGAAAACAGTCTCAGCTGCCACCTCTGCGGCTTCACCCACTCCCCTCCTCCCCGCAGCTGCCTCTCCTGCAAACAGGACTCGACAATGAAATTCCGCGGCATCGGCACAGAACATGTCGAACGGGCTCTTCACGCCATCTTTCCCACCGTGCGCACCATCAGAATGGATGCTGACACAACACGGCATAAAGGAAGCCACCAACGACTTCTCAGAGACTTCGGCACCGGAAAAGCCGATGTACTTATTGGCACACAGATGATTGCCAAAGGGCTCCACTTTCCTGAAGTCACTCTTGTCGGAGTACTCAACTGCGACACTGGACTAAACATCCCAGATTTCCGCGCCGCCGAGCAGACCTTTCAATTACTTTCCCAGGTAGCTGGCAGGGCAGGACGTGGTGTCGTGGATGGCGAAGTGATCATCCAAACCAGCCTGCCAGAGAACAGCACCATTCAATATGCTTCTACACATGATTTTAAAAGCTTTTTCAACGACGAGCTTGCCTCACGAGAAGCTTTTAACTATCCACCCTTCTCACAGTTAGCCAAGATTATTCTTTGTGGAGACAATGACCAGCAAGTCCTCGAACAGGCAGAAAAAGTTAGGCTTGCGATAATAAAGCAGCTGCCCACTTCTTTTGAGGTCCTACCCGTTGTGCCCTCTGGTCACGCTAAGATTAAAGATAAATTTCGCTTTCAATTTTTGGTGCGTGGCCCCTCCATCTACCAGATCACTAAGGCCTATCATACTGCCTCTGCGATAGTTAAAAAAATATCTATATCCATAGACATCAACCCATATTCAACGTATTTTTAAGCTCTTTAATTAGCTTTTCAAAATATTTTTTATTTTTATCTGTACGAATCAGCAAAATTTGATGACGAAAATACTTTACAGGATCAGCATCAACCATTTTCAATAATTTAATTTGTGGAGGTGTGGTAGTCAATGGCAAGTTAAAACCCTCTTGAAACATAGCAATAATGCTATACCATAGTTTCAAACGCAAATTTTGAGGGTCAAAATCACCAGGCACAAAATAGGAATCAGTTTTTTGTATCGCTTCCAACGTCAATTCATCGAGTCTACATAGATAGCTAACTGTTAATGGCTCACAAGGTGTTACCACCAGCTTGGATAGTTCGCGATAGAACTGTCTAAATTGGGCGTAAGAAAACTCTCGATTGTATGTGATTCGATTTAAAACAACAGAAAGAACACACTCGAAATATTTCGGTTTCTTTCCCTTTTTTATTGCTAAAAGTCTTGTCTGCCACTTTTGAATATCTTCTGGGGTAAGCCTTGCATAAAAAATAAATTTGTCAAAAATTGCCTCCATCACACCTTGTAAAAATTGATGCTTTTCCAATAGTTTAATAAAGAGATCTTGAACTTTTCTATTTAATTCCCAAGACTTTGGGGCATAACTATTTGAAAAAAGACCCTCAAAAATAAGGGATGTGATTGTTGATGAATCGTCGGAGTCGTAATCATAGGCACAAGTTAGATATAATTTCCTCTCTATCTGATCAACTGAATCCTCTAATTTTGAAGCTAAAATCTCCTGAAAATTTTTCATTTTTACTATCTTTATTATCCAAGCAGCTAAATTAAATCCTTTTTTTACCCTGGATGACGAAACTTTGTATATTTGTAACAACGTATAAAGATAATCAGTAGAGGTTTCAAAAATTTCATTACAAACATCAAAGGGTGCATAAATATTTTTTATAATCTCCTTTTCTCGGTCTGTCAGTTTTCCATTCTGGACAGAATCATTAAAATATGCATGAAATATTTGTAAAAGTGAATTGAATAAAAAAGTTTTTTGATTGTTAGTTATATCATCAAAATTTAATTTATCCATTAATATATTATTAGATTCTTCACCCTCAAGGTATTGGATAACTTGCAACAGTTTAATCTTTATCTGCGCATCCATGCTTAACTGATCGAACGGCTCTGCCATCTGGATGAGTGACATGAAGTATTTTGATAAATTTGATAATCTTTCTTTACTCTCAAACGGGAATAAATCATCTAACGATTCTTCCTGAACGGGGAGAGACAAAAAGGGTAGATATATTTTCTCACTAAAACCTGCTATCACATCTTCCGTTTTTAACATCCAGCCAAACAGACTCAACATAAATAAGAAATCGGTCCATTTTCCATAATTACTTGATAATAAAAATCCTTTAACATAATTATCGTATATTTCTTTAACATATGTATCGTAGTTTTGGTAGTAATAGATCATTACAATGCATAGAAATCCACAATTTTTAAATGATATATTATCTTCTTCTGTATCTGTTTCATTTTTTAAAAAAGTTAAACTCGCTTTTTTCGCCTCCGAAGGTAGCTTCGCTCTGTTCACATTCATATAGTAATATAAAAATCTTGGACCAATTAATTTTTGGACCAAATTTGTAACTTCTATTAACTTGTTTTCTAAAAGTCTATTTCGAACTAAATGCTCAAATAAAGCTTCCGCTGCTGCTTGATGTATTTCTACCTCATTAAAACTAAATTCTAATATTTTTTTTGTTTTTATTATAAAATCATTATCATCAAGCAATAAAATAACTTCTTTATATTTCAGGTAAGATAAAGTTTTAAAGAAAAAAACAAACCAACGCTGTGTATAGGACTCAGGATTACTTTTCATTAAAAACTTCATCGCTGCCAATAAGCATGGTGCCAAACTTTTCAACGACTGCCTATAAACAATTTTAGCCAATGTCTTTGCTATATACGCCCCAGACGTCTCTCCTTCATCCGCTTTTGTATATACTTGCCAACGCTTACATTCTTCTTTAATTTTTTTTACTTTTTCCGGTGTCACGGAGTTTATATACCCACTCCACTCGCTACATTCATTTAAATGATTCAATACTTGAATACCCATAACTTCCTTCCAAAATAGTAGTATTATCTTCCTTAACTACGACGTCAAGGCATCTTAATCGCTTCCTAGATTCTTCTCAAGCATACTCAGGGAGTAATTTGTTGCATTTTTTCTTTGGCTTCTGGTATCTTGTAACCATTAGTGTGAAAATAAGGAGAAACCATTAAATGTCAAATCAGTCAAAGTATACCTGGAACGACGATCAAATTCTAGATGATGTAAAGTTCGAGGAAAAAGACTCTCAATTATTCAAGAGCTTACTTAACAATGAAGTTGAAGCTGTCGAGTCTGAAAATGCCACTATGGCTCCAGGCTCTATCCTTAAAGGTAAAATTGTCGAAATTACTAAAGACCATGTTGTCGTTGATGTTGGTCTTAAATCCGAAGGTATTGTCCCCATCGAAGAGTTCTCTGACCCTCTACAACTCGTTTTAGATGGCGATGTAGAAGTACTGCTCGACCAACCTGAAGATGATAATGGACAGATCGTCCTCTCCCGCGAAAAAGCAGAAAGACTACGCCAGTGGGAATACATCCTCCAGCACTGCGAAGAAGGCTCCATTGTTAAAGGGCGCGTCCTACGCAAAGTCAAAGGCGGCTTGATGGTTGACATCGGCATGGAAGCCTTCCTACCAGGCTCTCAGATCGATAATAAGAGGATCAAAAATCTCGACGAATATATCGATAAGACATATGAGTTCAAGATCCTCAAAATCAACATCGAACGCAAGAACGTTGTCGTCTCCCGCCGCGAACTCCTCGAAGCTGAGCGCATCTCTCGCAAAGCCGAACTGCTGCAGACAATTAAAGAAGGTGACCTACGAGAAGGCGTCGTTAAGAATATTACCGACTTCGGTGTCTTCCTCGACCTCGATGGCATTGACGGTCTGCTGCATATTACAGATATGACCTGGAAGAGAATTAAGCACCCTTCCGAAATGGTCCAACTCGGCCAAAAACTAGAAGTCATTATTCTGCATGTCGACCGTGACAAAGGCCGCGTTGCCCTAGGCCTAAAGCAGAAAGATTCTAATCCTTGGGATGAGATTGAATCGAAGTATCCCCCTGGCACCCGTGTTAAAGGAAAAATTGTCAACCTACTCCCCTACGGCGCTTTTATCGAAATTGAAGCGGGCATCGAAGGGCTGATTCACGTTTCCGAAATGTCATGGGTAAAAAATATCACCGATCCAAGCGAAATCGTGAAGAAAGGTGAAGAGATCGAAGCCATCGTTCTGCAAGTCCAAAAGGAAGAAGGAAAGATCTCCCTAGGCATTAAGCAGACAGAACATAACCCTTGGGATGATGTTGAAGCAAAATACCCAGTAGGTAGCAGCGTCAAAGCTGAGATCCGCAATCTGACTAACTACGGCGCTTTTGTCGAACTAGAGCCAGGCGTTGAAGGACTGATCCATATATCCGACCTAAGCTGGATTAAAAAGGTATCACACCCTTCCGAATTGCTAAAAAAGGGCGATATCGTCGAAGCTGTCATCCTATCCGTTGACAAAGAGAGCAAAAAAATCACTCTCGGTGTAAAACAATTAAGTAGTAACCCATGGGCAAATATCGAAAAAATCATGCCTGTCGGCTCGCTCGTTAAAGGGAAAGTGTCTAAGATTACAGCATTTGGCGCTTTTGTTGAACTCGACTGCGGATTGGAAGGACTCATTCATGTCACTGAACTCTCCGACCAAGCGTTTGGAAAAGTAGAAGATGTCGTTAATAAAGGCGAAGAAATTACTGCTAAGGTCATTAAACTCGACCCAGAGCATAAGAAAATCGCTCTCTCTATTAAGGAATACTTAGTAGAAAGAAATCAGTTCAGCCGTGATGATATCGATGTGACCAGTGCTCGACCCCCTAAAGAAGAAAAAGAGCATAAAAAAGGCAAACGTCACAACCATCAGGAAGAGTCTGAAGAATCTGAAGAGTCTGAAGAAGAAGACGACGTGCTTTAATTACGAATAAGAGAGCTGAGTCTAAGCTCGGCTCTCTACTTTTAGAAGTTATAAAATTATTAGGATTCTGTGGGTAGTTTCTTTTCGCACCTCATGATTCAACATAAACCCTCAAGGCATGTTTAGGAGCTAGTTTTTACATGAACAAAGAGCTAATCGCCATCTTTGAATATCTCGAGCGCGAAAAAGGGATCAAAAGAGAAGTTGTTATTTCCGCCATCGAAGAGTCGCTGCAAGCGGCCGCTCGCAAAAGCATCCGAGGAGCCTCAAACGTCACTGTCGCCATCAATCCTAAAACAGGATCGATCGATGTTTACAGCGAAAAGGAGATTGTCGAAGAAATCGAAGTCCCCACGCTTGAGATTGGCCTCGAAGAGGCAAGGAAGATTGACCCCGAATGCGAGCTGGGCCAATTTATCGATGTTCTTGTCACACCTGAAGACTTTGGCCGCATCGCCGCCCAAAAAGCTCGACAGATCATCACTCGAAAATTGCGCAGCGCTGAACGCGATGTAATCTATGAAGAATACCGTCACCGCATTGGAGAACTCATCTCTGGAACTGTTAAGCGCTTTATTAAAGGATCAAGCCTAATCGTAGATCTCGGAAAGGTCGAAGCCATCCTCCCTATGCGCAACTATCCGCGCACCGAAAGCTACCAAGTGGGTGAAAAAGTTCTAGCACTCCTGTTTGATGTGGTCGACACCGAAAATGGCGGCGCAGAGGTCATTCTCACACGCAGTGACCCAGCCTTTGTCAAAGCTTTGCTATCGCATGAAGTGCCCGAAATCGAAGATAATACTGTTGTTATTGATAAAATTGTGCGTGAAGCTGGCTACCGTACAAAACTCTCGGTCCGCTCAGAAAATCCTAAAGTCGACCCGGTAGGCGCTTGTGTAGGGATGCGTGGAAATCGTGTGAAGAATATTGTCCGTGAACTAAACAACGAAAAGATCGATATTATCCCCTTTTCCAGCGATCCTGTTGAATTATTACAGAATGCGTTAGCTCCTATTGAAATACGCAAAATCAGCGTCAACGAAGACGAGAACATCATCTCTATCGTTGTCGACGATGATAACTTCGCTGCAGCCATTGGTAAGCGCGGAATGAACGCTCGGCTCAACAGTCAACTAATTGGCTGGGGCTTAGAAGTCCAGCGTATGAGCGAATACCAATCAGCCATGGTGAAGCAACATGACGATATGGAAAAAGAGAAAGAAAAAGAGGGATCAGGAGATCTTGATGAAGAGTTAGAAGGAATCGAAGGTATCAATCCTTTCATTTTCCAAACTATTGTCGAGCACGGTTTCAAGACTATGCGCGATTTCTTAAGAGCTTCCCCTGAAAAACTCTCTGCTATTCCCGGTATCTCGGTAGAACTCGCTGATAAAATTTTAGAAAAAATCCGTAACAAGAGGATTTAAGCGTTGGCTAAAAATTTGAAATTGAACATTAAAAACGAGCAGCTCGCTCAAGCTATTAGCCTGAGCAAAGTGAAGCCCAAACTAGCAAAAAAAGAGGACGCCTCCTCAAGTGCGTCCACTTCGCAAGAAAAAGCCACTTCAGCCGAATCGGCGCTTGAATCTAAAGAGATCAAAGAGGAAGCTCCTCGTATTAAAGCGCGTTCGCGCTCAGCTTTTGCTGAACCTTCTACACCCACTGTAGAATCTGTTGAAGTACACTCTTCTCAAGTAGAAAGCAAAGCCGAACCCTCTCTCTTCCATGAAGACAAAAATGAGGAAAACGTTGCTAGACCCAAGTCTACTGCCGAGTTACGTCGTCAAATTTTCGGTGATGAAAGCGAAGCTCTCTCCACTCCTATCCCGCCAGAGCCCCTGCCAGAACCGCAAATGAAGCCCAAAGCTAAACCGATGGCAGCACCTCTTCCTACAGAATCTGAACAGAACCATATCGAAAGGAATCAACCCTCTCCTCCGCCTGCTGTTCATGAACCTGCTGCTCGATCTCAGCCGCAGCATCATGCTAGGCCATCACAACAATCTTATCCTTCCAGACAAAGTCCTCAAGGAGATAGATTAGGTCCCACAGGCCGGCATGTGAAAGATTACCTGCCAGTTAAGCCCAAACCTCCTTTTCCTCGTAGTGGAGACCGTCCTCACCCTGGTGGCGATAGGCCGCCTCCTCGTCATGACAGGCCACCTCGTCCGCATGATACGCATGGCATAACAAGATCGGGTATTCACGCTGCTGCTGCAGCGGCTACGATGCCTCCCAAAGATAAAGAGCGCCGTAGACCGATTAAAAAAGAACCGACTACTGAAGAGCTCGCAGCAGCCGAGAGTGAAAGCAAACGCAGCGGATCAAAAGTTGCCAAAGCCAAAGAATTTCGCGACATTAAACCCGCTCGTAAACAACCCGAAGCAGGCCGTTCTTTTGACGTGCGCGATAGGCACGGTTTAAGAGGCGATGAAGATCAGCAGCAGTGGCGTAAAAGAAGAGCCATGAAAGGCCGCAAGATCCAGGAAGATACCACGATCCGCCCAACAACCTTGGCAGTCCGTCTTCCCATTAGCGTGAAGGATTTAGCTTCGGAAATGAAGCTCAAAGCCTCTCAGCTAGTTGCAAAACTATTTATGCAAGGTGTTGCTGCTACAATTAATGATCTTCTGGAAGATGAAGTCACAATACAGCTTCTCGGACAAGAGTTTGGCTGTGAAATCTCCATCGACCGTAAAGAAGAGAATAGAATCCGCATCACCGATAAAACTATCCAAGAAGAGATCGCAGAGCAGAATCCCGAAAAACTACAGACGCGCGCCCCTGTTGTCGCCTTTATGGGCCACGTCGACCATGGCAAAACTAGCCTTATTGACACGATACGCAAAAGTAACCGCGTCTCTTCTGAAGCAGGCGCCATCACGCAGCATATCGGAGCATTCCGTTGCAGCACTCCTGTCGGAGATATCGCTATCCTAGATACTCCTGGCCATGAAGCCTTTTCAGCTATGCGTGCTCGCGGAGCAGATGTGACTGACATTGTTGTCATTGTCATTGCAGGTGACGAAGGCATCCGTCAGCAGACGATTGAAGCCATTAACCATGCAAAAGCTGCTGAAGTCACTATCGTCGTTGCTATTAACAAGTGTGATAAACCCAACTTTAATGCAGAAACCGTCTACCGTCAGCTTGCTGATCTAGATCTTCTCCCAGAAGCTTGGGGAGGTCAGACCATCACGATCAATTGTTCTGCTACCACTGGAGTAGGAGTAGATACTCTACTCGAAATGCTTGCACTGCAATCGGAAGTCCTCGAACTTAAAGCTGAACCAACCATGCGTGCACGAGGATCAGTCCTTGAATCAGAATTACATAAAGGACATGGAAATGTCGCTACCGTTCTAGTCCAAAATGGAATGTTACGACGTGGAGATGCTCTAGTCTTCAGTCAACACTGGGGACGTGTCAAAACAATGCGCAATGAATATGGCCATGACCTCGAAGTGGCTGGACCGTCTACGCCTGTAGAGATCACCGGTATTTCCGGCCTTCCAGAAGCAGGAGAAGAATTCATTGTAGTCAAATCGGAAAAAGAAGCGCGCGAGATTGCAGAGGCACGTACAATTGGTGTTACTCAAAAACGGATGTTGCAAGGACGCAAAATTTCGATGGAAAACCTCTTCCAGCAGGTTCCTGAAATCGAAAAGAAAATCCTTAACCTCATCCTCCGTTCAGATGTACAGGGATCTCTGGAAGCTTTACGCACAGCTCTCGAAAAGATTCACTCTGAAAAAGTAGATCTCAATATCATCATGGCAGGAATTGGAGAAATTTCAGAATCCGATGTACAGATGGCAGAGACCTCAAAAGCAGCCATTTTAGGATTCCATGTCCAAATAGAGCCACGTGCTGAAACACTCATTAAGCAGCATGGGGTCCGCGTCTATATCCATGAGATCATCTATCACGCTATCGATCAGGTTAAAGCGCTAATGGCCGATACCCTCGACAAGATCGCTGAAGAGCATGAACGAGGCGTCACGGAAGTGAAGACCATCTTTAAATCCTCTCAGCATGGAGTCATTGCAGGTTGTCAAGTTATCGAAGGCACTATCCGGCGTTCTTATTTTGCACGTGTCAAACGCAACAACGAAGTCATCTGGAAAGGACAGATCAACTCACTGCGCCGCGAAAAAGAAGACGTGCGCGAAGTTCAAAAAGGCTTTGAATGTGGCGTTCTCTTGAATGGATTTAACGATTTCCAGCCAGGCGACCTGATCGAAACCTATGAGATTATTTATAAAGTTCAAGAGCTATAATGAGTATAAATCGCACTGACCGTTTAAATTCACTTCTCAAAGAAGTGCTTGATGAGGTAATTCGTCGAGATCTTAAGCACCGGAATGTCCATGAGCTCCTGACTGTGACACGCGTGGAGATCACCAAAGATCTCCATTATGCAAAAGTCTACATCAGTGTGATTGGCACTGATGCAGACAAAGAAAAGACGCTCAGCACACTCCAAAAGATGGCAGGATACATAGCTGTAATTGCCTCCAAAAAAGTTGTGATGCGCTACTTTCCTTCGCTCACCTTTATTCTCGATGACTCGGTCGATCAACACATGCGCTTGACCAACCTCATGGATCAAATCAATGAAGAGCGGCGGTCGCGTGAAAGTACTCACCCCTCATCAGAGGAAGAGCAGTCTTGAATCGAGAAGCGAGTATACAGGGAATCTTGCCTATAGATAAGCCGGCCGGCATTACCTCTTTTAAACTAGTCAGTTATCTGCGTAAGATACTGAATGTTAAGAAGATAGGTCATGCCGGCACGCTCGACCCCTTCGCTACTGGCGTCATGCTCCTCATGGTTGGAAAACAGTACACCAGCCTCAGCAACCAGCTAATGGCCAGCGAAAAAGAGTATGTCACTACCATCCGGCTTGGTATCGAAACTGACACACATGATACCGATGGCAAAGTTATCGCTACCAGCGACTACATTCCTACCCTAGAAGAGATCCAAGAGAATATTATCCCCTTTCAAGGCTGGCAAGAACAGATCCCCTCTATGTTCTCCGCTAAAAAAATCAATGGCAAAAAACTCTACGAACTTGCTCGTCAAGGCATTGAAATCCCACGCCCACCCTCTAAAGTCCATATGCAGATCGAACTACTTAACTACAGCTACCCCTTTTTAGAAATTAAAGTTAACTGCACCCCTGGCACTTACATCCGTTCTTTAGCGCGAGATTTAGGCCTTGCATTAAACTGTGGAGCCCATTTAGCCCAACTACGCAGAACCCGCAGCGGAACCTTCACACTCAAAGAATGTTTTGATGGAAACCAGTTTCAAACAGAAAATACTACCGCAGATCAGCTGATTCCCTGGTTGAGATCTTCCATTTAACCCGTGCCCGAAAATGACTTTAAGAACTATCCAAGAGCAATTAAACGCAGAGACGCATGAGACGCAAGAGGCGCAGAGAATAACAAAAAAAAAACAGGATAGGCAGGATCGCTTTCGCGGCAGGATAAGAAGGATAATTAAAGAATAAAAATATAAATATTTATTATTACTTTCCTTATCTTGTTTATCCTGCCGCGAAAGCGATCCTGCCTATCCTGTTATTTTTTTTTGTTATTCTTTGCGCCTCTGTGCCTCTTGCGTCTCTGCGTTTTCTGTGCTTGTGTTTTCTTAGAGAAGTATGGATAATAGGATGCGCACACGGGCACGGGCACGGGTTAAAGGACAATTCGGGCACGGGATTAACACGGAATATTTTATGGTCATCATTCACAACCCACAAATTCCCCTCCATCCACAAGCTAAATTAGCCCTAGCTATTGGAGTCTTCGACGGCATGCATCGAGGCCATTGCGCCCTACTAGAACGCCTTAAGCAGGTAGCTCAAGAAAATCATTATGCTTCTGCCGTTATTACCTACACCAATCATCCCGCCGAAATCCTACGCAGCGACCAACAAACCCCCATGATCTGTTCCACCGAACACAAACTAACCCTCTTAGAACAATCAAAAATAGATTATATCTTTCTTTATACCTTTGACGAAGTCTTTGCCTCACAAACCGCAGAACACTTTTTATCCAAACTCATGCAGGTTGCCCCCTTCGTCTATCTCAATATGGGTCATGATGGACGCATCGGAAAAAACCGCAGCGGCGATCAAGAACATCTTATTGAGCTCTCCCAAAAGCTCCATTTTACATTAGAATATATGCCCCCATTTCATTATCAAGATACAATCATCTCCAGCCGAACCATTCGACAACTAATTACCGAAGGAAACCTCAATAAAGTTTCCATGCTATTAGGCAGACCCTATAGTATTGTCGGTAAGGTCACCACTGGAATTGGAGCCGGAAAAGAGCTTGGTTTTCCCACCGCCAACATCCCTGTCAAAGGACTCGTCACCCCACCAGCAGGCGTTTGGGCTGTCGAAGCCCTTTGGGACAACCACCGCCGCCATGCCATCGCCAACCTAGGTTTTGCCCCTACAGTCCATAAAAATCGAGAACTTTTCTTAGAAGTGCATATCCCTAACTACCAAAACGATCTTTATGGAAAAACCCTAGAGATCATTTTTCATCACTACATCCGCCCAGAACAGCGCTTCGAAAACATCACAGCCCTCAAGCAACAGCTCCATCAAGATGTCCAAGCAATGAAACAGTATTTCAAGATACAAACAGCCGTTTAGTTCCCAGGTTCTCACAAACATCTGAAGAGCACAGAGACAAATTTTTATTTATGTTGAAAGAGTATAAGTCTTTTAACTAGACAAGTCGAAGTATAGCAGAGCAATCAGGATTTGCAGCTTGCAATAAACATTCATATTGATCCAAAGAAATTCGCATTTTTCCACGCTCGTACTGAGCATAAGCATTCGGTGACTTAGATCCTAACCTTCCTGCAACTTCACGAACTGTAGATTTACTCATTTCTCTCTGTCGTATTAAAGAAAAAGACAACATTAGGTTGTTATTTGACGCTTTGATGCCAATAATATTCTTTTCATGATCCAGAATTTCCAGTTTAATGTTTTTCGCCTCTATTTTTTGAAAATATTCGATCAAGAGTTCCAATATTGCATTTTCAATCATCATCAACGCTTCTTTCCTTGTGCGCCCTTGAGTACAAACATCTATTGTTGGCACTTCCACAAGCCAAAATTTACCATCTTTCCAAACTTTTCCTTCAAGTTCCATAACTACTCCTTTTCAGGTGGAGATTTTATTTTATGGGTGAGGGATTGCGGTCGAAGTCTCTCTGATGCCAGTACGGGTAGACTGGCGTTTTTGCGCTTGCTCCATCGAGTCTAGCAATCTGCTCTTTGCTTAAATTCCAACCAATGGATCCCAAATTCTGTTTTAACTGTTCAGCATTGCGCGCGCCAATGACTACATTTGTAACAGTCGGACGGTGGAGCAACCAGTTAATGGCTATTTGTGGGACTGTCCTGCCAGTTTCTTTTGCTATGATGTCAATGGCATCGATCACTTTATAGAGATAATCTTCCTCTACCTCTGGGCCACCGACGGCACCGCCCGACTTGAGGCGACCTTCTGGCAATGGTTGGCCACGACGGATTTTTCCTGTCAGCCTGCCCCATCCAAGGGGGCTCCAGACCATTAGGCCTACATCTTGATCAACTCCAAGAGGCATTAACTCCTCTTCATAATCCCTGCCAACAAGTGAATAATAACCTTGATAAACAACATAGCGTGCCAGCCCATACTTTTCAGAAATAGCCAAAGATTTCATCAAATGCCAACCGGAAAAATTTGAGCAACCAATATAGCGTACTTTTCCACTCTGAATGAGATTATCTAAAGCAGCTAACGTCTCTTCAATGGGGGTTAAAGCATCGAATGCATGCATAAAGTAGACGTCAATAAAGTCAGTTTGCAAACGCTTAAGGCTAGCTTCACAGGCCTTAATAATATGATATCTGGAAGATCCTTTATCATTAGGTCCTTCCCCTGTCGTAAAGGTTGCTTTAGTGGCAACGAGAGCCTTATCTCTTTTTCCCTTTAATGCTTGGCCTAAAATTGACTCTGAAGCGCCCTCTGAATAAATATCTGCCGTATCAAAAAAGTTAATGCCTGCCTCAAAACAGATATCGATCAACTTTTTTGCTTCTTTGACATCTGTATTTCCCCATGTCTTAAAATCGCTAGTGCCTCCGAAAGTCCCTGTGCCAAAACTTAATACAGGTACTTTCAGTCCTGAATGACCAAATCTTCTATGCTCCATTCCTTCTCCATTATTTAATAATTTTTATTATAGGGTTGACGCCTTGCAGGCTCTTTTCAGTTAGATTAGGGCACTCTTTCATGATTAATGTCGTTAAGTCATGGCAGCGAAAAAAGATTTCTACCAACGCTCTATCGGCTATCAAGCATTTAGACACATCCAAAACTCTAAGATGGCGCAGCAACCGCGCAAGAGAAATAAACGCTGCATCGGGTAACTTTTTGCATTCACTGAGATAGAGCTCTATAAGATTTGGACAGCCATGCAAAACCATTTTAAAGTCCGCATCGGTCATCTGATAGCAACCAGAGAGATCTAAAATGCGTAACTCTTTGAGCTTATACAAGGTTCCCAAGGCTCTATAGTTAAGCTGAATATTATGCGCCAAAGAAAGTTTTGATAGATGAGGACAAGCTGCAATCACTTTTTCTAAAGTATCTACATCTACCCACTCAGAGAGCGTCAAGTCGAGAATTTCTAGACGCTTATTAAGCGCTTTTAAAATCTGCTCTCCCTTTAAAGCCTCAGAAACATCCAACGAATGTAGAGCATGGCACTTATCTACAAGCTCTGGAAGAAGAGGGCTTTGAGCTAGCTCTGCCTTGCAAGCCAGATGCGTAATGGCACTATGGATCACTTCAAAATGGCTTATAGTAGTATCATCAAGCCTATGCAACTGAATAGCAAACCCTGAGAAGTTGGTCAAAAAGGTGATCCCTTCGTCAATGGAATTAATATAGTCAGCACAGATATGAAAAAGCTGTTTCCAATTGCATTCATAGGCATACAAGATCATCGAAAAGGCATTCTTGTTGTCCAGATAACGCCTATAGGTCTCTGAAGCTAATTTTTCCAGAGGCTCACACTGCATGTCTACAGCCATCTTTAAAAAAACAAGCAGCTCTTCAGACTTTCTCTGCCACAAATCGGGAAGATCGCCCTGCTGAGCAAAGGCCAGGTATAACTGAAAAAATTCCTTGTCAAAAGGCGGATCGATTAAAGTAAATGATTTCCTATCTTTATCGGCACACTGACTAATCACCAAATATTTTAAATAGCCGCTATCCGCTACAAATAAAAGTGTATTCAGATCGTAGGTAACACCATCATACTCAACCCGAAGATCTGTTGGAACTATATCCTTTAAGACACCCCAATGCTGTCGAATCGCTCCCGCAATCGCCTGTCCATCCACTGTCAATAGCTTTTGTCGAAACATCCGCCTCGTCAACACCTCGATGGCCTTTTTCATGAAATGAGCATGCTTTTCAGACCAGGTCTCATCATTGCAAGCCGTTGCAATAAAAGGGATTAAATCCGCGATGCTAGTACGGATCTCAAGCAAAAGAGAGTTATCGTCCTTAGCCTGGCTATACTTAGTAAGATTTTCTGGGAGTAATGCTGGCAGTTCCATTTAATCGCTGAAAATAAGAAAAACATGCATTTTTTACAATAACTTACGTGTACTAAAATATTCTAGACCTACATGACCTAAAACAACAGAATGCTTTTTAATCATCTCACCCTTGATAAACGCTTGAAGCTTTTCATCTGTAAGCTTAGTCATGTAATTAAAGAGAGGTTTTGTAATTGCTGAAAGCTTACTCCCTTTATACACAAATTCACTCTTAGCCGGAAACGGATTAGACCTTCTAAATTCTTTAGGCCATGAGTTACGAGAACGCATATCAGCAATAAGCCATTCAGGCTCACTTAATCTGTTATCCATTAGGTAAAGATCTAAATAGTCATGCCAAACTTGATCCACTTGTTTAGGCTGTTTAAACGCTTCTTTTGGTATGTACATAGAGTACTTAATAATGATTCTCTCTCGATACTTTTTCTTTGAGACTCTATACTGCATTCGAAAAATGGAAGGTAATGCGTTAAATAGAGGTTTCTGAGCAAAATTATTTATAGCTACAAAAAATTTATCTTTTTTATATTTCAGACTGACTGTTCTCAGAGAAAGAATGTTCTCAACCCCACCGAATAGACTCTTAAGCTCTGGAGTATACTTAAATTTTTTAACATGGGCTTCACAGTCTAACAACAAAGAATGGAATGTGTATAATTTTTTTTGATTTTTTTTTTCGACGCCTTTAAGCTTTGAGTCATGATAATTACTCGTCTCCTGTTGCATAATTAAATTAAACAATAGATAGAATCGTCGATTGACGTTTTTGAAACTAACCAGTGTATTCAAAGAAAGTCTAGGCATGATCAAAGTAAATATTTCGTCCGAATAACAGGGTACAGATGCTGATTCTTTTATTGACATAGTCAAGATCTCCTATCATTCTTATCATTTTATCGTTCAATAGGTTTTGGGCTATTTGAATGCCGATAAACAACAGGACTGGAATGCTTTTTAACAGGACTTTGGCTAGCCTCAATCAATTTGCTAAAATCACTTTTATTCAGATGACCAATGACTGCGAGATTAGTAGATTCATTCATATTTATAATATTTCTGTTCATAAAGGCTTTCAATTTTGGATCAGCTAGCTTGGTCAAAAGAGACTTTTCAGATAACGCCACTTTTTTTAAGGACTTAGAGGAATTTTTTAAACTTCTGAATTTCTTCGGCCAAGTGTGTAATCGCATGTCATAAATAATCCATTCCGTTTTATTAAACTTTGCATCCTCAGATAAATGTAGATCGAAAAAATCATGCCAAACCCGATCAACTTGTTTAGCTCTTCTTTTTGGAATGAATAGTGAATATTTAATGATGATTCTCTCACTTTCGATTTGTTTAGAAGTTGTAAAACGTATACGAAAGATGGGAGGCAGCTCTGAAAACATAGGAGAGATAGAAAAATCTTCTAATTTTCTATAATAACTACCCTTACCGCTCAAATCTATTATGGGTAAAGAAAGAATGTTTCCAGCACCCCCAAGAAGATTCAGCAGGAGAGCTGAATATTTACAATTTTTAATATGGTTTATACAATCCAATATCAAGGACCCGTATGAAGGGCTTATTTTCTGCCGATTATATTTGAAGAGCCCTTTGATATGGTGAAAACGATATTCAATCAAATCTTTTGGACATTCTGTGTTTAACAAATAATGAAATGCCCGACAGACCTGCATCAACAGGGATAGTTCCTTTACACTTAGATAAGGGACTATCGAAGAGATAAAGACATCATTTATAAGATTAGGAATAGGAGGGACATGTCGAATGGAAATAGGCTTCTTGCTATTAGCTTGGCCGTAGCTAAATTCTGGAAGATTAGGACTGACTTGCATGCTAATCTCTTGAATTTATTAAAATACATACAGGTTATTAGAATTTCTTCCAAAGGAAATCAAAAAGATATTTCAGCTGCGTGTGTATCTCGCTTTTTGATAAAATAATCGATACTCACATGCCCTAACACAGCAGCGCGAACATTTCTAGACTCGTCAATGATCGTTCTCCCTTCCACTAGAGCTTTTAAATTTTCATCATCTAATTTTGTCTTATTACTCTCAAAAAGAGGGGCTGCTCCTGTTTCAGAACAAAAGCTGCTTAGATTCCATTCAGACTTTTCAGAGTCTTTTTTTAAATAAAATACAATGTAGTTATGCCAAATTTCTTCTCTTCTACAAGAGTCGTGATTATAATTACAGATCGGATGTAATTTAGATGAGTAAAGAGTATATTTAATAATAAATCTTTCATCAAATAAATCTTGTGACTTATAATAATAAATACGAAAAATAGGAGGTAATAGTCTAAATGTGAAAGTATAGGTAAATTCATAAAGATCCTCATCACAATTCATTCGTTTTAAATTTTTTAGACATAACATCATTGAGAAGATGTTATCAATGCTACCGAATAGAGCGATCAATTCTTTTGAATACCTAAATAGATTGCAATGATCTTTGCAATCTAAAAGCCAAGAATGAAAGCTAACTTTTCTCTTTAGATTGTTATAAAAGGGAATTCTTAAAGGGTGACTCTTTTCATAAAGTCTCAGTGTTGTCAGGCTTTCAGATTTCAGTAATAAACCAAATACTTTGCTCACTCTCAGTAAACGGCTCAGCTCTTTAATGGACAAAAAAGGAATGATGAATTGCACTGTAATATCATTGCTTAAAGGAGGAAGAGCTTGAATACTAGTTTGAGTTAAAGGTGTTTGAGTTTCGTACTTAATGTAGTTGTTATAGAGTGTATCGCAAGATATTTTCATTTCTTCAATTTATCTTTTTAACAAAATATATTCTACTTAAAAGGACGTTGATTTAAAAAGTGTACAGTTCATGAGCGTCTGTATCGCGCTTATCAGGATTTCGCTTTAAGTTGCCGTTTGAATCGACTATCATATCGGGTAGCTTTTCGACTTTAAGTACCTTTTCATAAAAGTGATTGACATCCACATGACCTAAAACGACAGGAAAATTTTTAAACATTCTTCTATTGTCAAATTTACTATATTTTTCTCTGTTATAGTAATCGCGCAGACAAGAGGGAAGATGATTCCTAAGATCTATTAATTGTGTATTGAAAAACCAATCTCCATACTGGCCTATGGGTTTCCCATTAATCAGTCCTTTTAGCCTCGGAGAATTTAAATCCACTCCATTATCTCCATTTGAAATAAGGGAATTCATATAGGTTTTGTAAAAAATGACAGGTTGTTCTCTAGCCAATTGATCACTTGGAAATGGATTTATTTTTTTAAATTGATAAGGCCAATGATCTGAAGAGCGCATATCAGAAATTTTCCATTGCCCTTCAACATACTCATTTGTATACAGTATAAAGTAGTCATGCCAAACTTGATCTCTTGTAAGTTTATCATATAATATTTCCCGGGGAACAAAAAAAGTGTATTTAATGATGATTTTCTCATTAAACCTTCCATCGCCTTCGTTAATTCGCAATCTGAAAATGGGTGGTAATTCTTTAAATAATTGCTCTTGAGAAAAAGCATCTAATTCTTTGAAACTACATTCATTTGATTCATGTTTTAAGACAACCGTACGAAGATCAAAAATCTTCTCCATTCCACCAAAGAGTGAACAAAGTTCAGGCGTATAAAAATACTTCTCAACGTGTGTCCTACAATCCAACAGTAAAGAATTAAATGAAAGACCTTTTTCACTCAGATTTCTGGATACTCCTCTCGCATGCTTATAGACTTTGACTTCGTTAGAACATATTCTGTTAAACAAATAATTAAAATGTTTACAAACACTATTTAAACGAGAAATCTCTTTTATTGATAAATAGCGGACCACAGACATTATGGAGTCGTCATTAAGAGGCATCTGTTTGACAAGCTTATAAATTTTATCTTCTAGACGATTGACAAGTAATTGTAGTTTAATATGAGTTAAAAATGAATTATCTTTACCGCATAAAGTTAAACTTATTTTTTTAATTTTTTCTATTTGAATTAGATTAGTTTTTTCAATCTGTTCTTTTGTTATCTGAGAGCAGAAATAATCAACGATTGCTTTATCTGAACCTAAAAAAATTCCGTGATGATAGTAGTGTTCAATACGACGATAAAAGGTTTTTAAACTTTCCCAAGCATAATCCAAAGCATAAGCAGAACCTCGGAGATATGTAGATAACTCTTTACGTTCATGAACTTCTGTTGAAACTAATGAGGGAATAAAATCTACATTCATGGCTTTAATTATATAAAAGTTTGGTTTAGTGTAAACTTAATATTACTTTTTGTAAAGTCATTTATGTATCCTTCTTATCGTCCAATATTTACGTCATATTCTTCTAACCTTTTTTCCAAGAAAAAGAGATTTAGGACTTTTCTAAATCTAGGAAATTTGGTACACTGAAGTTGTAACCAAAGAGGTATAATATGGGTACTCAGTCGCACGATCAACACCATCACGATAGAGCAAAAGTTACCATTGATTGTACTGTCGATGAAAGAGCTTACATTAAGATGTTAGCTGCTAAGGCTCACATGAATTTAAGCGAGTTTATTCTTTCTTACCTTAGAAAGGACTTCCCTCAAGACAAAAAACCTAACCAAGTCACTCTTGATGCTATGCGAGAAAGCAAGGAAGGAAAAGGCATGAAGTGCGAATCGATGGAAGATTTCTGGGAAAAGATGGGAATGAATCCGAATGCTTAAACCTGACCCAACACGCCGCTTCAAAAAAGACTTCAAAAAATATGAACACAACAAACCAGTAAAAAAAGAACTAGAAACGGTATTAGGTATTCTTTTGAAAGAAGAAAAATTGCCTGAGAAATATTTAGATCACGCATTAACTGGGACCTACGTTAGTTTCAGGGAATGCCATGTTAAACCAGATGCTTTACTTATCTATTGGACAGATGATGAATATGTCCATCTGGTTCGTATCGGCTCTCATTCCGAGTTGTTTTAACATAAAGACATAATCACAACCTTAAGGCAATTCAAGATAAGATTCATTTATTATTTTAACATGCCTTGCACAAGGTGGATGGGTATTCCTCCATTGGATAAAGAGATGACTTTTTTGACGGGTAGGTCTAAAGAGCTAGAAGCAGATGTTTCTGGAAGCAGGATTCCAAAGACAAGTGAGGAAGATTTACATCGTTTAATAGCCTCTCCAAGCTGCCGATACACTGACGCGACGTTAGCCGGCTTTCCTAAACGTGTTCCATAGGGCGGATTAGTCACTACCCATTCTGTATTCAGTGTGGGAAGCAACTGATCAAAATCTCCATGCTGCAACGCCACCTCTTTCAAAAATCCTGCCGCGCGCAAATTTTTGCGACACCCTTCTAAAACAGTATTCTTACTATCGACACCGTAGAGCAATCCTTGTGGCAGAGGCTGTCTCTGCTGATCTTCTGTATTCTTCGTTCGAAGCCATTCCTCTTGGCGAAAGTGTGGATGGGACTGAAATCCCCAACGCTGTCTGAGATAGCCTGGCATAGTTTTGGTGGCAATCAAGGCCGCCTCAATAAGGAACGTGCCGGAACCGCATAATGGATCGCACAATACGCCTGTACCCTGGTAACCAATAAGCATCAATATGGCGGCTGCTAAGTTCTCTTGCAAAGGGGCTTCACCGCCCTCTTGGCGATATCCTCGTTTATGCAAGGGCTTTCCAGATGTATCCAAGGAGAGGGTAGCTGCTCCACCTGCCACATAAAGATTAAGCTGGACATCGGGATTTTCCACATCGACGTTAGGACGTGTTCCGCGTAGTTCTCTCAAAGAATCACAAACAGCATCCTTAATGACAAGTCCTGCAAAATGGCTGTTGCGTAGCTGTGTATTGCCAGAGACATTGGAATCGATAGCGATGGTAGCTCTCTGACTGACGATTTTTTCCCAAGGAACCTGCCGAGCATTATTATAAAGCGCATCGCGATTCGGACAACGAAATCGTATTAATGGCCATAAGACACGTGTAGCAATCCTAGAGCAGTAGTTAATGCGATAGCAGTCTGTAATAGTCGCATCATCGACATAAACACCACGACATCCTTGCTTTAGCTTTGAAAATCCTAAGCTACGCAGCTCATCCATCAATGGACCTTCAAGTAGCGGTCCACATGTCACAAAAAGATTTGTCTTATCCATACTCTCCTAATTATGCATAAACAAGATGACATCGCCATCTAGTACTACGTAATCACGCCCCTCAGAACGCGCTTTTCCATTATCCCGTGCCGCTGGGCGGCTTCCAAACTTAACGTAGTCACTGTACGCAATCGTCTCTGCGCGGATAAATCCTTTCTGGATATCCGTATGGATCTTTCCTGCCGCTTCAGCTGCATTAGTCCCTCTATGAATGGTCCAGGCACGCGTCTCTATCTCGCCCGTCGTCAAAAAGGTGATCAAGCCTAACATATCAAACGAATGGCGGATCAGACGCGTTAATCCTGACTCTTCTAAACCGATGCTTTGTAAAAAGCCTGTACGTTCATCTAAGGGCAGCTGAGCGATTTCGGCTTCAATTTTGGAGCAGATGGCAATCGCATCACTCCCCTCTTTGGCTGCATAGGCGAAGACTTTTTCGGTATACGCATTTTTTAATTCCGGCAGGCACTCTTCAGAGACATTTGCCACATAAAGGACTTTCTTGTTGGTCAAGAAGGGATAGGCAGTCAATAATAGACGCTCATTTTCTGTAAGATCTAATGAACGAACCGGCTGATTCTCATTCAAATGGACAAGAACTTTTTTGAGAGTTTCCAAAACAGGGATTAGCTCTTTATTACTCTTAATCTGCTTTTCAAGCTTGGCGATACTGTTTTCAGCACTCTGTAGATCTGCCAGGGCTAGCTCAAGATTAATCACTTCGATGTCGCGAATCGGGTCTATACTACCATTGACATGCACAACATCAGGGTCTTCAAAACAGCGGACAACATGGACAATCGCATCTGTTTCGCGGATATTCGCCAGAAACTTATTGCCCAAGCCCTCACCCTGTGATGCCCCTGCTACAAGCCCAGCAATATCGACAAACTGCATTGTCGCATAAACAAGTTTGTTGCTCTTTGAAAGGTCTGATAATACTTTTAGGCGCGGATCAAAGACCTCGACAATCCCGATATTCGGCTCGATCGTGCAAAAGGGATAGTTAGAAGCAGTGGCCTGATTCGATGTTAAAGCGTTGAATAGCGTTGACTTACCGACATTGGGAAGTCCGACGATTCCGCAAGAAAGTTGTGCCATGAATTCACCTTATTAAAAGTGTGTCTTCGAATTTGGAATCAGCTCCATTCGAAATTCGAAGACACACTCTAAGACTTAAAGACAATTATAATAGTCTTACTTTGGACTTTTACGCAATCTATAGATAAGATATCCCGCAATAATAAGAGCTACAACGATAAGAATAACATCAAAATCGACCTCAATGATACGGAAGATATCAGGCAAATACCCACCTAGAAAGTACCCCACAGAGAGAAAGAAAGTAGCCCATATAACAGCTCCTGTATAGGCAAAAAGAGCAAAAGTACCATACTTAAGTTCTGTCATCCCTGCCAAAAGCCCTGTGAAATGACGCACTCCCGGAATAAAGTAGCCAATCGATAACGTCCATTTTCCAAAACGCTCGAACCACTGATGCGCATAGGCCAACCGCTCTTCCGTGATGTGAAACCACTTTCCGTAACGATGGACCAGATGCCCAGCAGTACGACCGATGATATAGCTGCCTGTGATGCCACACATACTGCCCAGATAGGCTGCCAGGATAGTTTCAGGGATGTTTAGATGCCCCGTATCCATCAAGATACCTGCCGTGACCATAAGCGTCTCGTCAGGTACAGGTAGAGCCACAATGCCCAAAGCTAAAAGCACAAATAGAGCAAAACTTCCATAATTCAGAAGCCAAAAAGAGAGTGTGTCGTTGTTCAGTACAGATTCCATATTCCCCACACTATATCATAGAGCAGGATTTGATTAAATCAAATATTTGTATATAGTCACTCTCTAATTATTCCTTACACCCCGCTAAAAAGGAGAGCGAAAATGTCTGTACTACCAATTGATCCTTCTAGATTTTATGCAAACTCTGAAAAATATAGAGAGACTGCCTATCCTTTTGAATCACAATCACCAGTCTCCACCACCGATACTTTGGTAAAGGCCCCTCAAAATGATCCATTTGGCAAACCGATTACTAAAACTACCGTTGCACCAACTCCATCCCTTACTACTGAACAAAAAATGTTTGGAGAAGTAGAAGTCCCCTGCTTTGATCTATCTGATATTCATTCTGAAGTAGAGATTAGAATTTTGATGGAAACTTGGATGAAGGTAGGTTTTATTGGTGTTAAATCCAGTTCATTAGAGCCTTATATCGATCGAGTTTATGATGTAATGAGAAAGTACTTCAATCAGCCTTTAGATTTAAAAATGAGAGATTGGCATGGCAATAATGGACAAACAGGATTTGGACCAGAAGGTTTAGAGGCAGCTAAAGGAAGAAAAGTTTCAGATCGTAAACAAACTTTTTTTATATCTCCCGACATGTCTAAATGGCCTGCAGGAATGCTAGAATTTAAAGAGGCTATTGAAGCTTATCGCAATGAATTAAAGAAATATATTAGCAAATTCTTAGATTGCTTTTTGGCATATACAAAAGTTAAAGTATGTAATGTAGACGACATGCTGAATTCTTCAAATAACTTACTTCGACTAGCGTATTACCCTGCTCCTAGGTCCACCGATGATCCCGAGATGAAAGGCGCTGCAGCTCATGAAGATGTTAATTGGGCAACGTTTATGCCAAGACCCACAGATAAAGGATTAAAACTGCTGCCGAAAGAGGATAAAACGAAAGATGATGAAACGAAAGAGGATGAAACAAAAGAGGATAGATGGAAGTCAGTCGTTGTACCTAAAGGTTATATACTTATTAATACCGGTGAACTTGCTGCACTATTAACCAACAATGAAGATTTTAAAGCAATAACTCATAGAGTGGATAATGTCGGAGAGCGCTATTCAATGCCGTTTTTTGCTTCTTTTCCCCCTGAGTATGACCTTGGAAAATATACGGTGGGCGAACATCTTCAGTCGCGTTTGATCGAGATGGGATCTGTTCCATTAGAGAATATCACAGAGGAAACTGTAAAGCATTTAAGAGAAGTCGGCTTACTCCAAGCTCCCCGCAAAGAACTTGTAGATAAGTATCCTCAGTATTTCAAGCTAGTTTAGCATTTTGACTTAAAGCTTTTCTAGAGCCGCGAATGCGGCTCTAGCGATCTCGGTTAACTACTTAATAACTGCGAAATTTTGATTTACATTTAATTGTAGTCTAATTATCCTAATTTTAATTATTTTTTAAAAAATTAGAGATATTATGTCATTAGTGTTTTGTCATAGTTTAGGGGGACAGCCTGGAGATGTTTTATCTGAAATAGTTCGAGAATATAACAAAGATCACAGTCCTACAGTTCAATTAGAGATTGTGGCACCACAAAATTACGCAGCTGCAGCAAAAGAGGCATTAAAAAAACCGCAAGAAGAACGACCTAATTTCATTTTAGTTCCTGAGTACATGACTGGTGCAATGCAACAAGCATTAAAAGAAGGAATTGTCGTTTCTGTTAGATCTTTATTAGACCAAGATAAACTGGATGATATTGCAGAAATAGTTACCAAGACTTTTGGAACTGATTGTCTCCCATTTAATCCAGCTTGTGGAGTTCTGTACATCAACAAAAGCCTCCTTGAAAAAAGCGGATTTTCCTCGAACTGGAAACCTAATACTTTTGAAGATCTCATTGATGCGTGCAAACAAATTAAAGAGAAGTCTGGAATATCTTTTGGGTATACTTGTGCATGGCCTGAAGCGTATTTAGTTGAAGTTGTTCTGGCACAAAAAAATATATCTCTATTAGATGGAAATAAAAATTATAATTTTATTCAGTTAAAAGATCATATTTTAAATTTAAGACAATTAGTTAAAGAAGAAGTGTTTTCCGCGCCAAACACAGGAAATTATGATCATACAAGAGATTCCTTTATCCAAGGCAAAGTCGCTTTTTATATTCAGGGTTCAGGACATTCTACAATTATCGAGAAAGAAGCTAAAGCTGCCGGTTTTGAAGTGGGATATGCGCCTTTACCTACACTTTCAAAAGATCAAGAATCTAAATATGCCTTTCCTTTAGGTGGAGCAGCTGTGTGGATATTTAACCCTAAAAACAATAAAGAGGGCGTGCGCAGCTTTATTAATTATCTAGCGAGCAAAAAAATTCAAGCTAAGTGGCATATGGGTACTGCGTATGTTCCAGTAAGCAAATCGCTTAGAGAATCACTAAAGGAATTTTATAAAGACAATCCTTTACATGAAGCGGTTGTTTTACAAACAATTGAGGCTCCCCTTGGTGAAAATTCATTTGGAATTAAAAAAGAAAATTATCATTTAGTACGTCCAAAACTGTATCCTCTGATCCGAGAACTTCTCTATTTGGAAGGTTCCTTGGAAGAGGTGAGTAAAATAGTTGAAGAACGTCTTCGATCTTTCGAGATAGCTTGTAATCAAAGCTCCGTATAAGAAAAATTTTTCCTACGGAAAGAAAGCCTCTCAAGTTACTTCTTTTTTTTGGGTTTGGTACCTTTTTTGACATGGTTACAGGCTTGAGTGATCTCTTTCTTAAATTTATCGAAGTCGAACTGTAATCCTGACAAATAGGCACTCCAACCTACGCTAGATTTAGCATAGTGAATGGCATCTTCGATCTCTTCTTCGGTTGCTCCATTCAATTTTGCTAATTCTGTATGATAAAAAATACAATATTTGCATTTTGTGATAGCGCTGATTCCAAGGCCAATTAATTCCCTATACTTATTAGGGATAGGACCCTTATCAAACTGTACCTTTTTGAACAGTTCCCATTCTAGCTGTAGCTTGTCATCAGGTATTTTCTTGAACATTGCAGGTACAAGGCCAAACATCTCTTCAATTTCTTTGTAAACTTTTGCTCTGGACATGGCTTCCTCACTATAAATTAAAATATTTTATATATATCTAAACATTCTCAAAATTGATAGTATAAAACGACTTCACAATGAGTCTTTCGATGAAAATTGCATTAATCGGCTATGGGCAAATGGGGCGCATGGTCGAAAAAGTGGCTTTGGAGCATAACCACGAGATTGTTGCTCGGATTACTTCCCAAAAATGGGATCGGGATGCCCTGGAAAATTCAGACATTTTTATTGACTTTACTCACCCGGAATCTGCTTTAAACAATATTAAAAAAATCATTCCACTCCGAAAACCTCTGATCATCGGCACGACAGGATGGTATGAACATCTTGATATTCTCCAAACCCTTGTCCAACAGCACCAATCGGCAGCACTATACTCCCCTAACTTTTCCATAGGGGTGCAGCTTCTCTATGAAATCATTCAGAATGCTTCTGTAGCGATGAATGCTTTTAAAGAATATGATGTCGCCGGAATCGAATACCATCACTCAAAGAAAAAAGATAGCCCCTCTGGTACTGCTTTAGAGATTTCCAAGATAATCGAAGGCTCTATCGAGCGCATCGACAAACTCCCCTTCTCAAGCGTACGCTGCGGGACTATTCCAGGAATACATACTATTTTTTTCAATTCCCCTTTTGACACCCTGACAATATCTCATGAAGCTATCAGCCGCGAAGGATTTGCCCGGGGAGCCATCCTCGCAGCAGAATGGCTGCTCGACAAAAAGGGACTATATACTTTTAAAGACTGTATGCAAGATATGATGAAGAAGAGGTTACCATGCCACTAAAAGGAACTATTACTGCACTTATTACACCCTTTATTGATGACAAACTAGATGAAGAGGGTTTGATTAAAAATATTCGTTATCAAATTTCTCAAGGAGTTTCAGGAATTTTGCCTTTGGGATCTACCGGAGAAGCCCCTACCCTCTCTCCTGCGGAACAAGAAAAAATTATTTCCATCGCAGTCAAAGAAGCCAAAGGAAAAGTTCCCATTTGGGTAGGAACCGGCGCCTATTGCACCCGTCAGACGATTGAAAAAACCAAAAAAGCTAAAGATTTGGGAGCTGATATCGTCCTCATTGTGAACCCCTACTACAACAAACCAACCCAAGAAGGGCTTTTTCGCCATTTTGAAGCTATCTCAAACGCGGTAGATATTCCGATAGTCATCTACAATAACCCTGCCAGATGCTGCATCAATATAGAAGCTTCGACGCTGATTAGATTGGCAAATCTCCCTAATTTAAAAGGACTTAAAGAGTCGACCGATAATCTCAGCCATACGACAGAGTATATCCATCGACTTGCACAAGAAGGCCTTGATTTTGCGATACTCTCTGGTGATGATGTGAATACACTTCCCATGATGTCCCTTGGAGCAAGAGGAGTAATTTCTGTGGTCAGCAACCTAGTGCCCCAGGGCATTGTGTCGCTCGTGAAAGCAGCTTCCGCAGGTAATTATAATGAAGCGCGAGAAATACACTATGGACTTTTACCGCTGGTAAAAGCGGCCTTTCTTGAAACAAATCCCATTCCGATAAAAGCAGCCATGAGCCTTTGCGGAATGGCTGCCGGTGAGTGTCGATTGCCGCTCTACAAGATGTCACCAGAGAACCTACACAAACTGAAACAAGTGTTAATAACAATGAATTTAATAAAAAGTTAGTTTTGAAATTAAAACAGGATATGCAGGATCGCCTGCAGCGGCAGGATATGAAGGATAAATTTAATTTATTTTATTTATCTTTCTTATCCTGCCGACGAAGTCGATCCTGCATATCCTGTTAAAAAAAATTAAGAATATGATTTCCAGAAATCCCAATTTAATCCAGTTGTCTTCTAGTTATCTTTTCCCGGAAATTAACCGCCGGAAACAAGAATTCCTATTAACTCACCCACAAGCATCCTTGATAAGCCTAGGGATAGGCGATACGACAGAACCTATTCCAGAATCTATTGTCGAAGGTCTCATTCTGGCTTCAGTGCAATTAGGTACCAGAAAAGGATACACAGGCTATGGCCCAGAGCAGGGCATGGCAGAGCTTCGAAAAAAGATTGCATCAACAATTTATTTTAACTCAGTCCAACCGGAAGAGGTCTTTGTTTCTGACGGAGCTAAATGTGACATTGGAAGACTCCAGATGTTATTCGGCAGCCAAGTCTCTATTGCAGTCCAAGACCCTGCCTATCCGGTTTATATTGAAGGCAGTCTAATCCAAGGTGTCAAAAAAATTGTGTTTATGCCTTGCCGGCCCGAAAATCAGTTCTTTCCCGATTTATCTCACTTGCAGCATACCGATTTAATATACTTCTGCTCCCCTAATAATCCTACAGGAGCCGCTGCTACAAAAAAACAGTTAGAACAGCTTGTTGCATTTGCTAAAGCTAACCGCTCCATCATTATTTATGACTCAGCCTATGCAACATATATCCAAGACCCGCAAATTCCTAAGTCTATCTATCAGATTGAAGGAGCCAAAGAAGTAGCCATCGAGATCAGCTCATTTTCAAAGATGGCTGGATTTACGGGCGTCCGCTTAGGCTGGACAGTGATTCCGGAAGAATTGCGTTATGAAGATGGCAGTGCTGTAAGAGCAGACTGGAATCGGATAACCACAACTCTCTTTAATGGTGCCTCTACGATTTCACAATGGGGAGGATGTGCCATTTTGGAAGAAAAAGGCATGCAAGAGATCGCTCAATTAGCGAGTTATTATCTCGAAAATGCCCAATTGTTAAGAGAGACATTTCAGAGGTTAGGATATGAAGTATATGGTGGCGAAAATGCCCCATACCTATGGGTCCGCTTTAAAGGCCAGAAATCGTGGGATCTATTCCAGCACTTTTTGGAAAACTATCACATAGTAACTACGCCAGGCTCAGGCTTTGGCCAAGAAGGCGAAGGCTTTTTGCGCTTTACAGCCTTCGGCCTGCGCCAAAACATTCATACTATCTTAAATCGATTAAGCTAGTAGCGCCCCAATAATAACTGGAACTGGATGCGCAATCATGCATGCACTAAAAATAGCTGTTATGCCTACGCAAGCTGTTAATTGAGCCACTCCGGTCAGAACTCTAGATGGATGTTTTCTCGCTCTTGAAAGCAATCCAAAATTTATTCCCGTCAAAAGTGTTCCTAGTAAACCAATGCGCCAAAATTCAACTTTTTGAGAAGTTTTATAAGCTGTATGCCCACATTGTGGATCAGTATAAGCAGGATCTTCCTGAATTCTCTTTTTATCGATTTGGGTAAATCTAAATCGGATTGTTGGAACGAATAATAGTGAAAATATTCCAGACACTATTTCAAAAGCTTTATTTGGAGAAATATTTTTTGCAAAATTAGCTCCAGACAAATATGTAAATAGTCTGGGTGCTAGTCTTTTAGAGAACCCAATCGAAAAAGGATTTTTCCAATTTCCACTGCTGTAGAGGGCTTTATCATACTCTGTATCTTTTAACATATAGAAATTGCCTTTAGGATTATCGGCCGAATTGTCCTTTGTAGCGCCATAACTTGCGCCACCTTTTTTCGGATCTCCTCCAAAAAATCTAATCCCTATATAACTAATAGGATTTGTTCCATGTCGGAGGGTTTCTACAGCAAACAAATTTGCCAATCCATCATCTAAAAGAGTATAACACGCATCACCTAAACGACTAATACAAAATGAATAAAACATTATTAAAATCCTTGTTATTAATTACAATTTTCAAAAATAATAACAAGCTATAATGTTTAAGTCAACTATTCGTAATAGTGACCGCAGGGTGGTTGGCGTCTAATTAGAGGTAATGTAGGCCCATAACAGTTGGGCATAACAGGAATGATCTCGGTTCGAAGATTGCAAACCTTTTTGTGGTCAAAGACATGCTGAGCTTCACAGGAGTTGCATTCTGGGCTAGGATGGGGAGTTTGGGGAACTCCAAAGGGAGGTGGATTATCTAAATCCTTAACAGCTAATGTAATATGGAATTGATGCCCTTTTGGCAAGCAGCGTAAACCATACTTTTTTCTAAGCCGTTTTAATTCTGGTGAATCTACCTGCAATACAAGATAGATCTTTCTTCCGACCTGGACTTTTACTAAACACTTGGGTGTAAAAGGAAATGACTGTCCGAGTTCTGTTATTTTTGGCAGTCCTTTTGTTTCTGCCGCATCCATCACAGCTATATGTGCTCCAATGCCTTCACAATCCCGAAAGAAGGCTGGAAGGATAAATCCCTCATCTTTAATCAATGGAAAAAGGTCATACAAATACTGATCATCAATCTTTAAATAGACAAAGCGTCGCTCATCTTGCATCAACACGCCTGTATGAGGCAGAAGTTGTACATGGCGCATGATTTCGCGATTGTGCACGATAGCAACTTCATCGGCAAAGGAGGCTGCCCACGGTGTTATGAGAAGCATGATTAAAGCAAAAAAGATAACGCGAATCCGCATGATTTCCCTTCGATATTCTTCTTATATAATTAAAAATAAAATTAAACGCAAAGGCGCAAAATCGCAAAGAATAACAAAAAAAATTTCTTTGCGCCTTCGCGCCTTTGCGTTTAATTTTCTATTAAACGATCAGCATCGCATCGCCATACGAAAAGAAGCGGTACTGCTTTTCGATAGCATGGGCATAGGCTGCACGGATGAGATCGTATCCTGCGAATGCGGAAACAAGCATCAATAAAGTAGATTTAGGGACATGAAAATTGGTTAATAAGGCGTCGACGGCTTTGAATGTATAGCCAGGATAGATAAATAGCCGTGTACCATTCTCTCCTGGTGTAAAGCTCCCGTTTGAAGTTACCATAGATTCGAGTGTGCGTACGCTTGTTGTTCCGACGCAAATGCGCCTCGCCCCATCAACTAAAGAATTGAGTTGCAATGCTGCGTTTGGATCGATCATGCAGCGCTCCAAATGCATGGGATGGAGGCGGATATCTTCTTCGCGGACGGGTAAAAAGGTCTCCAAACCTACGTGCAGAGTGACATGGATGCGTGACACTTGCATTGCATCGAGAGTTTCTAAAAGGGGTTTTGTAAAATGGAGTCCCGCTGTGGGGGCTGCTGCTGCTCCAGGAACTGTCGCATAGACTGTTTGGTAGCGTTCACGATCCTCTTTTTGAACGGGGCGGCGGATATAAAGTGGTAGCGGGACTTGTCCATGCGCCTCTAGGAGTTGCTCTAGAGAACCTTGATGTAATAATTCGACGCGGCGCTGGCCCACCTCTCCCTCTTCAAGAATTTTTATGGATAAATCTGGCGCTATAAAAATAGTCTGGCCTGACTTGATTTTTCTGGCAGGGCGTGTCAGCGCCCACCAAGTTCCATCTTTGCAGGGTGTATGAAGGAGGATTTCTACCTGCCCCCCTGTTTCTCTAGTGCCTTTCAGGCGGGCAGGCATGACCTTAGTATCGTTAAAGACAAGCTGGTCCTTTGGACGCATAAGGCTAGGCAGATCGGTAATCATTGCATCAGTGATGCTTCCGGTCTGCCTATTGACAACGAGGAGCCTGGCCTGATCTCTCTGCAAAAGCGGCTCTTGAGCAATTAGCTCTTTTGGCAAATCGAAGTCGTAGGCCGACAACTGGGTCAGCTTATCAGTGCATCCTTGCAACATTCAGTCCTCTAATTAATTGGCGAGTATCACTACGGAATTAGGAAACGCCTTTGCCAAAATTTGAGCGGCATTGCTTCCTTTTTTCGCCATGGCCTCTACATCGAATAGTGTGATGCGCGATGGAACTGCCTCGTCGCTCTTAGCGCTAGTCGGTGTGCCCCATTGTGCAGGAAAGGGTGTTACGCCTTCATAAATGCCTGTCTTGCTCAACACCATGTTTTTGGTGGTATTGATGGCTTGTGCGACAGCGCCTGGTCTAACGGTTCCTAATCCTTCGTAGCCTACTTTACGGCCATCTACAGTCCAGTAGGTATTCTTAGGATTTTTGGTATTATAAAGAGCCTGAGTGCGAGCGGCGATAGCAATGGCGGCTAAAGCTTCATGGGGTAGCTCTTCATTGTAATTGGGCGTCAATATGGCCATGAGATAGTCTTCGATGGGAAGTTCATTCACGATACTAATCGAGCTGCCAATGTCATAGACATAAAGAGACCCTTTATACGGCTTGCCGTCAATCATGGTAATCGTGTTTGGATCATCGGGAACAATAAGTAGCTGATGGACACCTGGAAATTCTTCGCCCCATTTGATGCCGCTTGTGAGGCCTGTGAGGTATTGGCGTTTGCCAACAGCGCTTTTGGTTATGCGCTCCATATTATGTGGGTTGTAGGCCTGGTATTTGCCTTTGAGGTCAATCATGGCACCGGCTTGGTCGTGTAAAATTAAAATTTTAATTGATGGTGGAGGCGCCTCTTCTTTCCAAAAGAAGCCTTTAATCGAATCGAGTACCCCAGCCTCAACAGGCTGTAGAGCAGCCGCACTCATCACGACAGCTCCTAAAAGTAGTTTACAAAGTCTCATGGTGTATTCCTATTTAAGTGTGTGTAAGCTGCTGCTGTCATTTCCCTTCCACGCGGCGTTCGGCGGATTAGCCCTTGTAAAATGAGAAATGGTTCGTATACCTCTTCTAAAGTCTCTGCATCCTCTCCTACTGCTGCTGCAATAGCTGTCAGGCCTACAGGACCTCCATTATATAAATCAAGCATGACCTCTAAAATACGCGTATCCATCTGATCGAGGCCTAGCTGGTCAATGGCGATCATATCGAGCGCCTTAAGGGCTGTGTCAAGGTCAACACTCCCTCCACAATGCACTGTGGCATAGTCCCTAACCCAACGGAATAGGTTATTGGCTATGCGTGGTGTACCTCTCGATCGTCGTGCAATCTCCCATGCAGCCTCATTCACAATCGATGTGCGCAATAGAGCTGCAGTGCGTAAAATAATTTTTTGTAATTCATCGGGTTGATAGTACTCTAAACGACATTGCAATAAAAATCGACTCCTTAATGGCGCTGTCAGTGCTCCAACACGAGTAGTGGCTCCTACTAGAGTAAAGGGATTGAGTTTGAGCCGAACACTAGTCGCATTTGGCCCGCTGTCAATGACGACATCCAAATAGAAATCTTCCATGGCCGGATAAAGGTACTCTTCTACTGTTCTACTCATCCGATGAATTTCATCGATGAATAGCACATCGCCAGTCTGCAGTTTGGTTAACATCCCTGCCAAATCACCCGCCTTATCAATCGCTGGCCCAGAGGTAACAACCAAATTTGTCCCCATCGTCTTTGCAATAATGTAAGCCAGTGTTGTTTTGCCTAAACCCGGCGGTCCGCATAGGAGGCAATGCCCCAGTACCTCTTCCCGGTGCTTGGCAGCAGCGATCAAGACCTCAAGACGCTCCTTAGCAGCTGATTGCCCTGTAAAATCGGCCAATCTTTCCGGTCTAATAGGCGTCTCAAAACTAAGATCTGGTTGAGCTAATGACGATTCAATAAAACTTTTAGTCATAGAATTAACGGAAGACTCCTAGTGCATCAAGAAAAACTATAATCATTAAAAGCGGTGCAGTGATTTTAAAGCAAAACCAAAAATATCCTTTTAACCAACTCGCTCCGCCCTCTGGGAGAAGAGCTCGCATTGCTCCGGGGTAACCCCATCGGTATCCTACAAGAACTACGGCGAAGAATCCACCCGCTGGAATCAAAACATCGCTGGTAAACGTGCTAACCGCATCCAAAATATCCATGTCAAAAATGCGGACATTGCTTAATAGACCAGCCGCTAAAGCGCAGGGAATTCCCAGCACAAAAGCCGTTGTCCCACAAAGAATCGTCGCCGAGTGACGCGACCAGTTCCAGCTTTCCATTAAATAGGCAATGGTTGGTTCCATGGCGGAGATCTGAGAAGTCAATGCTGCCGAAAAAACCAATAGAAAAAACAGTATTGCTAGCCCATACCCCCCTGAAAGCTGACTAAAGACGGTCGGTAAAGTATGGAATATAAGCCCTGGGCCGGCATTAGGCTCATAACCCGATCCGAATACTATGGTGAATACAACCACAGCAGCTAAAAGTGAGACTATAGTGTCCATGATTACTGGTGGAGTGCAAGCCTTAATAATACTTTCATTTTGAGGAATATAACTTCCATATGTCACCATCGTGCCCTGCCCCAAACTCAACGTAAAGAAGGCATGTCCCATCGCTGTGATCAAGGCGCCTGGAGTTAATGCGCTCCAATTAGGATGAAGTAAAAATTTTAATGCATTTTCTGCACCAGGTAACATTAAACCCTGAATTAAAAGAAGGATTAACACAATAAACAGTGTAGGAAGAAAAATTTTATTTGCCTTTTCGATTCCCCCACGCACACCAAAATACAAAATCGATGTGCTAATCAACATAAATATCGCATGGTTCGAAACCGCCCACCAAGGATGCGCAATCATTGCGTTAAAGTGCTGTGCTGCCAATGCTGTGGTATGTAACGTGGTCACTGTGCCCTCAACCGCCATGATCAGATAGCCGATAATCCAGCCCGAAACCACACTGTAAAAAGCACTGACGATCAATCCTGTCAGAATAGTCCCCTTTCCAGCCAACCCCCAGAGCTTATTGCCACCAATCTTCTCAAACGCTCCGCTAGGACTCGCTTGGGCAGTTCTACCCACCAAGACTTCCGCAATAAAAACAGGAACTCCCACCAACATCAAAAAGAGAAGATAAACAAGAATAAACGCAGCTCCACCAAAATGCCCTACTATGTAGGGGAAACGCCAGATATTGGCCAATCCAATGGCCGATCCTGCCGCAGCAACAATAAAACCAATACGCGAACCCCAACTCGCACGTGTCATATAACTTTCCTATTAATTTTAACCGCAAAGCCGCAGAGAGCGCAAAGATTACGCAGAGGTATTTTCTTTAACCTCTGCGTTATCTTTGCGCTCTCTGCGGCTTTGCGGTTAAAATTTAAATTAAGGTTTTCTCTAATCTCATAACTTCTCACTGATCTCATTAGCTCAGTGGTAAAAATCTTAAAGAAAAACCCAAAAAAATCCAAAGAAAAACTATTTTAGTGTAAAAAATTGGTATTTATATTAGAATTTATTATAATCTTAACATGAAATTAATATTAATGGTGTTAAATAAGTATTTACACATGTTAAGATGTACCAAGGAGTAAAGCCTTATGTCTACTGGGCCTAATGAAGTTCTTCAAGATGAAGAGAAAGTAAAAAAAATAGAGCGCTGGGCACACTTCCCCAAAGATAACCTCCCCTCTATCGAAAGTCTCTTTACCGACATCCACAATACCAACCTTAACCGCATCCGTCTCGATTCTATCAAAGAATATGCCGCCCTGACAAAAAGGCAAGATGAAGTCGCCTTCATGCATAAGCTTATTTCCGCCATCACAGCTGCATCAACAGACAAGGGTGAGCTAGACCTAGGCGCTAACGAAGAACTCCAAGCCATGCTTAAGCGCGCTTCTGAACTCGGCATTAAAATCCCTCAAACAAAAAATAATAAACTCAACGTTAACCAGCGCGATCAGCTGGTCGGTAGCATCCGCATGACTGTCGATGACGAAAACACCATGATTGAATTGCATATGCATAAATTGCAAAATCTTAACTATGAGCTACACGAATCCTACCAGTGGATGCGTACACACTTGAAGACTCTCGACGAAATTAAGCGCAAGTTCACTTCAAGGATTGATATTAACCGTTAAGGAATAGGCCATGGCTGAAAACGACATAGCATCTATAAAGGGTGGAAGCCCTTCCCAGATAGTTCTAGAGCTCTCTCGACAGCTAGCCGAGTATAGAGAGGCTCAAGCTCACACTCTCGATGATGAGTTTGAGAAACGCTATCGTGATACTCAGACAAGTATGGACCAATCCAAAAATCAAAAACAGTCTTCTGATGAGCAGTCACAATCTTGGGGCGGCTGGATAATCAACTCCGCAGTGAGCTTCTGGAACTATCTATTCGGACCGAGTGAAGAAAAAGCTTTACAACCTATCGATAAAACTCATCTGAGAAAGATCATCCATGAACTCAATATCATGCAGAGAAATATGGAAGACGCCTCAAAAGATGCTGAAAGAGAGATCTCGGAACGCAAGCCAACTGATCTAGCCATGCTCTGGATGCTCAAGAACTCAAGCCTGCGCCAAATCGACCTCAATCAACAAGATATGGTCAGCAGGACACTTTCTCAAGCAGATATGTTAGATCGCAATAAAGATGCCATAGATATCATTAATAAGGTAAGTACTCAGTTAGGCCCCATGTCAGAAGCCTCAACAACACTCGGTTATTTCAATGCAGGAATGACAATCATATTTGCTGCCGGTGTCGTGGCCGCGTTTTATACAGCAGGAACATCCCTTTTAGCCGTTCAAGCAATCACTTACTCCGCAGCAGGAATTGAGGCCGTAGGGGTAGGTACAAAAGCAGGTATTGATTATGTCGCTGAAGGTCATAAATCCACCATCCAGTCTATGAGTACTGACCGACAGTTGAATACAAACCATGTAGAAATTAATACACGTAAGTTGCAGACCATCGTCGACCTTCTCAGTGATGACCGTAACAGGTTGATCGAAGTTGCAGCGTTAATGGCAGAGACGATACTTTACGCTCTGCGCAAAAATTAATAGGAGATAATATTATGTCAGCAGCAGATCCCCTCAGTTATGACGATACAAAGGTTTTTCAGCAGAATGCCGTCAGTTATGACGATCCAACTCCACCCCCCGAAGTAAAGATAAAGGTAAAAGTCTTTAAAAACAAACGCGGTGAAGTTGAACATAGCATTGAAGACAAATCTCCGGATGAAAAAGAGGAGATGAGAGAGGTTGCTAGATTCGTTTCAGTGACTGTGCGTGAAGAGCTCGATGCTCTTATGGAAATTATGAAAAATAAACTTGCCGAATGCATCGAAAATAATACTGTAGGTGACTACGATAGAATGTCCCAAGATGCTCAAATTTTCATCATGATAACCATGAGAAAAGATGGAGTGAACTCACAATCACTTCTCGAATTCGCCGATGTTAATGTCGTCAAGTTAAGAGATCAAATTAGTGAAGAGCAAAAAAATACAAGAAAATTAGTTTGGGCTTGTATTTCTGCAGGAGTCATGATTGCAGGATCTCTTTCAACTATTGGCGGAGTGTATAAGGGTTCAAAAGACATTGTGAAATATGGTCAGGCAATCCTCGGTATCGGTCAAGCGCTGCATGTAGGAGAGACTTTTAACGAGGCGATGGGCGGTTCAAGAGTAACCTATCTGAATGTAACTAAAGAAATTACTATGCAGAAAGGTAACGAGAACAGCAGTCAGTCACGTCGTTCCGATGAAGCGCAAAGAGCAGCTAGTCAAATTGTCGCGAAGATGCGTGAAAGCCTCCATCAGCTCTTCTTCTCTATCAACCGTAATTACTAAAAATTGAGAGAGCGCATAATTTAAACGCAAAAGGCGCAAAGATAAAATTTATCT
>Ga0207072_1019_pt1 | contig 59141 bp, 48 predicted proteins | sample Alteio_BWMinHeat_68_FD_153570 | JGI IMG/M metagenome (GOLD analysis project Ga0207072, IMG submission 153570) | Enriched cells from forest soil in Barre Woods Harvard Forest LTER site, Petersham, Massachusetts, United States -... | ecosystem: Environmental > Terrestrial > Soil > Temperate forest >... | reverse complement strand
TTCTGCTACTTTTGTCAATTCGCCGTTCACCCGATCAAAAAGAAAAGAGCCCAACGAGGCCAGATCGTGACAATTGCATTTCTCCTGCTCACTCGCGGCATTACACAGCGTCGCATGATGGACGAGATTGTATGCGATCGTTGTCACGAGTCGCTTGAATAAATGGGGTGTTCGAAAGGTCGCTAAAAGAGACTTCAGCCCTCGCAGCTTGACCGACGAAACAGCCTTGCCCCACCAACCAACATCCACCTGCTGTTTGGACGGTGCTACAAGCTTTTTTTCCATCAACGCATCAACCGTATCGCCAATTTCCGAAACGAGTGTGGCAATTTCTGACCCCGCTTCCCCTTTTAGGCCCGTTTCTGATCTCTCGAGAACCGCGTCTTTGGTAAATGCTTGTTCTTTCATGATTTCATCAGAAGAGACTTGACGCACCAACTCAGCCGGCGGCGATTTGCTTTCTGAAGATGGCGACCGTTGTTTAGAAAGTAAATTTCTAAAAAAATGCTTGCTGAACCGAGAGGTTCCCTGAATTTCCGGAGACGCAACTTCAGTCGGAGAGACGTTCGCTTCCTGAGAACTTAAGGCCGGTGATAACTCTCCCGCTTTCAGAGGAGGTGAATCAATCGGTTTAAAATGCTTAGGACCAAATGAATCAAAGCCCGTTTTTTTAGAGTCCATATAACTCCTTCAAAACCAGGTCTATTATTATGCAATTAATTATATTATTATTAAATAATTATTTTAATAATATGTCTATTATTATTTAGTAGTATATATTTTGTGTTTTTTTCCATTTTGTGAATGGAACAGTTCACAATTCATAACCCTCTGAATATAAATATATGTACTTGAGGTATAACACATTATGCTTACTAATTAACACATTGATTCGCAACTATATATTATAATAATCAAAACAAATCGTTTTAAAAATGTCTTATTATTATAATAGCGTATATGGAGGTGCAGATATGAGCGCTTCAAATTCACAGCCATCTTTTGACGATACCTTAAAACAATGGGCTCACTTCCCCAAATCCTTCGAAGACAGCTATCAAAAGGCTAAAGAAGGTAAATTTCAAATAATGTCTAACTTAATTAAACTAGACGCTAACGACAGTAAATCTGTTTTTTTTGAAAAAGTTATTAATCAAATGACTAGTTATGAAACTATTGATGATGGCAAAATACGCAAACTTCTGAAAATCAATAAAAATTACTCTCTTGAAAATGAAAATCTAATATCGCATATTGCTTCTAAATCTCTTTTTAAATCGGTTGACACACCTACGGCCAGTAAAAAATTTCTACTGGAATATTTAAGTCAAACTAAAACATTTGATAAAAATGAGTTTGTAAAAGAATTAAAAATATTTATTGAAAAAAGCTTGGTTAATGATCCAGTAAAAATTTATGAATTGGCAAAAGTTTTGGCTTTGGAATATCCGTCCCTTCTTTTTGTGGCTCTTCCTCATTTAAATATTTCTAAACCAGAAGAGAGACGTTTTTTGGCAAAACTTGCCATTTGCACTCCACTTTCAAAAGGATTGCCATCATCTGAGTATAAGCAAAAACTCTTAGCTTCTATTCCAATTTCAGAATGGATTTTGTGTTTTCGCGTCAAAACCCCAGGTTCAGATAACATACGCGGTCTCTTAGGTTACTTAGCAGAGCAATTAGAGAAAACTCCAGAATTCAAACCTGCAGATGGTGCACAATTTCCTGTTTCTGTTCTCAAGTTCCTCAATTTTGCAAACGGTGTTTTAAAATATGGGGTGGTATGCAGAGCAAAAGCTATAAAACTGGGTATTTTGCAAGTAAGTTCACTTGATCAAAACCCTCGTCCACCAAATGAAGTGGAAGTGAACTGCATCCAACAAAGTAAAGGCATTCAAACCGCGCTATATCACAATGCAAAAGGGGCTATTACGATTACGACCGAACGTTTCCATGATCCCCTTGCGAGTAAGGTGGTCACAAAACGAGTTGAGCTTACTCATGGTTTTTTCGCTACCACACATGTGGTCACTGACCCAGAAGCGTTGAAAGAGCTTAGTGAAAGAACACATTGTTGTTTGTTTATAATAAGCGATCCAAAAAAACTGATATTTAAAAGCAATGATGGAAAACCTGAAGCAGCAAATTCAAGAACAGTGACCGGATTTCATAGTAACTGCGTAGAAATGAAAGCAACCGATGGCTGTTTAGAAATAAAAGTTGATGCAAATATTGACCCACAGGGTTTTTCTGTCGTGGTTTTGTCAGATCGATTTAAACAGTATGAAAATTTGCTCAATGTACCTCCGAATGTTGTTATACAGTTTGTGCCCACACTTCGGGAAAAAGAGGTAAATTATGGATTCAGAGATGCTTCTAATGATGCTAAAGTCGCGAAAGTTGTGCTAGATATTCCGGATTTCGAAAGCGCTCTTAGGAAAGCAGCGGACGAGATTCGAGGAAATGTGATCACCCACATTAGTAAAGGAAAATGTTCTTACGATCTTTAAATCTAGCCGGATTTTACAACTTATCCAAGTTTAAGCACACCACAGATGAAATATGAGACCGCGGATCAGAAGAGGGGATTCCTAAAGCATAGTGAATGACTCGTAAAGCGCACGGCCTGTGAAATAAATCAAATTCCGGTTCAAGAATTTCGGTTTTAAAGGATGCTAGTGTACTTTTGAAAATTTCATCCAATAAAGGTTTATCATTTTCTTCAAAATCGTATTTTTCGCAAAGGTATTTAGGAAGTTTTAGTAAAGATTCGTTAATACAAATTTCTTTATAAAGACTATAAATGCAATTTGCCTTGTCAATAGCCCGTTCTGTTTCAGAAAATTTTAAGAGTTTATAGGATTTTGTAGTAGTATTTAAACAGGAAAATTGAGGAAAAAGCTGTAAAAAAAAGAAATTTACTCTATCCAGACATTTTTGTATTGACTCCACAGAATCGCCGTGCAAAGACCACACATACTCGTTGAGGCAGCTTTTTGCAGCAGGAACGGTCAAAGTTTTTAATTTTTCTTTTACCCTCTCCGCATCATCCAAATGTTTGTTATTACATTCTATGGTGGAGGGCCTATGTTGAATGTCAAGTACAGAGGCTTGTAATTGCATATAAATCTCCTTTATTCTAGACCATGTTATATTAAATAATCAAAATAGTCAATAGAAAACGCCAACAGGATACTCCTTTATGTGAAGAGAAAATATCAGGACTTCCTATTGCAATTCGGCCCTAGGATGATCCGAAACATATTTTAGAGTCAAGATTCAATATATACTCCAGCCGGGATCAAGGTTGTGATTTTGACCGTGCCAAAGCCCCGGGGTTGGTCGATCGCAAGTCGGTTCATATTGCTAATATTGAACGACTTGCGATCGACCAACCCGGGGGCTTTCGCATGGGTCAAAATCAAACCCTGATCCCGGCTGGAGTATACCAGACGCGCTTTGCTTTTCGCATTTGGACGAACGCGAAAGGCTATAGATTAAAACTCGATACAGAAATAAGACAGCTTCGACTTTCTCCTTGCCTTTTAAAGGCTAAGCGGGTATAGGTTTATGGATAAAAATGTGCATACCCACTGGAGAAATCATGAAAAATGTAATAAAAATCTTAATAGCGGCTTTAGTAGGAACGGTCTCGCTCAATGGCGCGGATGTCATCTATAGCAACGCCTCAAAGGACTGCTTTGGCTTTGATGCCGTTTTGACCTATGATATCGGAGGGGGCTACCGGCAAGATAATCTGAAATTAACAGCCTTTCCAACCCCTCCACCAAATATGCCTGCAGAGGAGTTTCATCTAAAATGGAACAATCTGGAAATGGGAGTAGTCGAAACCAACGCGCAATTCCTGGCTTGCGACCACTATCTGGTCAAAATGGACTTTGATTTCGGCTGGTTTACGAACGAAAATGGGCACCAAACAACAAAATCGATAGAAATCGACACTGACATCTTAGACCAATATTTAAAATCGCCTACCCAAGGACGCGTCTATGATATTTCCGGCGCAATCGGATACCAATTCAACTGGTGCTGCTTCCGCTATGCCTTGACTCCGCTTTTGGGTTACTCGTACCATTACCAAAATCTCACGAACCGCAAGTTCACCAACGTTCTAAACCCAGATCAAAACCCTAACCTAAAAACTAACGCGCGCTACCGCTGGCGCGGTGCCACATTAGGGTTTACAGCAACGGCACAAGTGTGCCCCGAATGGCTCTGGTACTTCACCTATGAGTTTCACTGGCTGCGCTTCCGCGGGGTGATTGATGAGTGGATGAACCGAGACACACCCTCTGAAACGAAATTGGTCGTCGACCAAAAGTGCAACGGTGCACATGGAAACGAATTTATTCTCGGAACGATGTATCAGTTTTGCGACGACTGGTTTCTCGGTTTTAAAGTGGACTATAAGAATTTCTGGGGAAACAAGGGAAGCTTTACGGTGGAAACAGTACTTCCCCATTCCGTCTCGCCAAGCCAGCCGTTCCACAATCTGCGCTGGAACTCGCTTATTATCACTATGGACGTCGGCTATATCTTTTAGGAGGGCCCATGTTACAACTCATTCGAATGCTTCTCATTCTGGGATGCCTATTGCCTGCCTCTATCCGTGCTGAAGAGGTCTCTCCCCAATCGAGAGACAATATGACAGAAGCACAAAAAGAGGAGTTGTTTAGGAAGCCTGGAAAAGACGAGCCGATGTTTCCCTTCGAAGAGATGATTAGCAAGCCAGTCAAAAACAACGAGAGCTTCTTTTCAGAGATGCTCAACATGCTTTCAACGCTAGGAATCATTGTAGGTCTAGTGTTGATCGCCGTCTGGTTCATCAGGCGGCTGCTCAATGCCCGGCTCGACCAAATGAATGAAAGCAGCGCCATCCGGATCTTAGAAAGGCGCAACCTGTCCCACAAGTCGATGATCTACCTGATCGAAGTGCATAGCCGCCACATCGTGCTCGCCGAATCTCACCATGGGATCATCAAGGTCGCAGAATTCCCCGGCAAAATCACCGACACGCCCTAATCAAAATTTTGCCGAGAGCTGTGCGGGGAAGGGTTTTGACGTGGGTGACATGGCAGATGCGCTCGAAAGGGAGCACCTGTTGATTGAATTGTTCTACAAGCGCTAGAGGATCTACTGTTCCCTCTACCAAGAGCTCTATCACGGAGCCTTTCCTTAGATCGGGCTTGGCTGCAATCGCGCAAGAAATGGGTGTGCGTTGTTTGATACACACCCCTTCCAAGATCTGTTGCAGCCTTTGTAAATCGACGCTCTCGCCCCCGATCTTCACAAAACCGGTGCCGCGTGAAACGTTGACCACTCCCCTCTCTCCTAACGTGATCCGATCTTCTGTCGAAAACCATCCCTCTTTTTTTGGATCGCAAACGCCTTCTTCGCCAACATAGGCGGTCAACAAGGCTTCACTTCTGATCTGCAAATATCCTTCGGGGTTAAAACCGGTCTCCACATGATCCAAAAAAGGGAGCTCTGGGAAATGGCCCGCCATCCAGGAACCTAAAAGGGCTGTGGCAACCTGTGAGGAACACTCGGTCAGCCCATAGCTTGGCAGCAAGGGCCAGCCCAGACACACAGCACTCTCATAAATGGCCTCATTTAAGGCCCCGCCTCCCACAACGACCGCGCGCAAGGAAGCAGGTGCTTTAATACCCGCCTGAACGCAATCGTACACTTGCGTAGGCACAAGGGCGCTCAATGTGCCTTTCTCTGCCTCGCAGCTCTTGATGAACCCTTCCATGTCCCACCTTCCGCTATTCACAGAAACGACGCGTGAACCCGATAGCTTTGCGCGCACGTAGATCGACAAACCGCCCACATGAAAAACAGGCAAGGGATTGATCCAAATATCGCGGGAAGAAACTTGCAAATGGCGATTGACGGCAGCTGCAGAGGAGAGCAGCGCATGATGGGCAAGCGCAACCCATTTTTTCTTGCCGGTCGTCCCCGATGTCAAAAGAAAGCAATGAGAATTCAAATGGCTTGCGGAGCGGAGGAGTTTTAGAAACTCTTCCTTTTCGCTATCGGGTGTGCGCGGATTGATGAAAAAATGGGAACGACTCCCCTCCCAATCAATTGCGCCTATCTCCTCTGGGGTTATCAAAGAGGTTCCCAGGGAAGTGCTTCGAGGAGGTCGTCAAAGCCCCATCCGAGCCCTTTTTTTGGAGGAATCAGAGATCCATTTTGAACGGAGAGGCGGCGGCTAAAGGGAGTCTCTTCAAAAACTGAGTGGGTCAATAAGCCGCAAACTCCCACGAGATCTGGGGCAAGCTGTTTTGCACCAGCTGCGACATAAGCAGCTACAAGCTGTCCGATCGGGTGATCTAAATAGGAGGTGATCACGAGCTGGCGCCCATGCAAGCGGCTCATGAGCCATCCATCGATCAAGTGCGTTGCTGGCTTCATCACAATCACATCGCACGAACGTGCATGAGGCAAAGCCTGCAGGGCTTGCTGGTCGCAAGCTACCCTCACCCCTGTTGCTTTGCGCACGCGGGTCCAAGCTTCGGCATCATACGGAAACGGATCTTCAACATAATCTAGGTGCGGCTTGAGGTCGTGTGTCTTTTTAATAAAATCTATGTACCCCTGTTCCGTTAAACTCTCGCTGAAATCAAGCCTAAGGCGGCACGCTTTCTCTCCCGCGCGTTTGAGATAGGAACGAACCTTCTCAATTTGAGGTTCCCAATGCGCACCGACTTTGATTTTCATCATGGAAACGTGCTCGCTAGCAGCGATCAAATCTTCGTGTTCATTCACGACTAACGAATTGCTTAAGGGAATTACCCGGTGGCTAAAACAGTAGTGCTGCTCTTTGCGGGCGAGAGCGTCGTAGCGGGCATAAAGCAACGAAAGCTCTGTCAGGCGGGTCTTTTTCCGCTCTGCGAGCAAAGCCAGCTGTTGTTCGAGGGGAAGGTCGCCATGCTTCACGCACGGATGGCAATCGGCATACCCATACTCATCCCTTCCCATCCGGACGCGCAAGAGAGCCCCTGTTTTCAAATCGCGCGTTCCGCGCGTAACTAAGGCATATTTGGAATATGAAATCTTCATTTTAAAACCCAACCTACAAATAGAAGAAATGCAAAAAGAAAGTGGATGAATATCCCCAACGCAAAAAAGCGGTTAAACACAGCACCAGGTTCCGTGAACCATAACGTTTTTACAAACAGAAAAGCCAAAGGAAGCAAAATGAAGGGAAATAGAGCAGCTCCCACTTGATCAAAAGAGACCCAGTAAAAATTCAACACAAAGGGAAGAAAGGTGCAGATGCCGATTTCCCAACGGGCAAATGTTTTGCCAAAGCGCACAGCCAACGTCTTCTTATTGACGGCAGCATCTTCAACCATATCTCTAAAGTTGTTGATGGCATTTGGCAAAATGGCAAGCAGTCCCATTTGAGCCGCCAATAACCACGCGTCATCCGCTAGCTGCCCTACCTGAATGTAATAGGTACTTAACACACAAACCCCGCCATAAAAGGCAAAGACGAAAATCTCGCTCAAACCCAAATAGGCGATTGGAAATGGTCCGCCTGTATACAAAAATCCGCAAAGAGCAGAAAGAGCCACCACAGGGGTGATCCAAGGGCTTGCGTGGATGCTTAAAGGAATCGATAAAATAACAGCAGCCATCAACGTCGTTACGCCGCCAGCAAAGACTTCCGTACGCTTGAGCAAGCCAGCCCGTAACACTTTCACACGGCCTGTGTGAGTGATATGATCGCCCCCTTTGTCAAAATCGTACACATCGTTGATCAAATTCGTTCCAATCGTAATCAGAACGGCAACCAATAGCGTGTAGAGGAACATTAACGGGTTTAAATGCCCTAGCGTGATGTAAGCCAGTGCAGACCCCGCGATGACTTGAATTGTTGGGATAGGCAGCGTTCGGACCCGAATCGCGGTCTTCCAAGCGCCTAAAGTTCTTGTAGGAATGTGTTGTTGCATGATTTTATTACCTATGGGAGGCGTGTAAACTGATTAAAATTAGGTTTTCGTTTTTCCAAAAAGGCACGGCGCCCTTCCTGTGCTTCTTCGGTCATGTAATACAATAATGTCGCATTGCCAGCAAGATCGACAAGTCCCACTTGTCCATCGCAATCGGCGTTCATCGCGGACTTCACGCACCTCAAAGCAAGGGGTGAGTGTTGCAAAATCTCGCGGCACCATTTCAAAGTTTCCGGTTCTAAATCCTTTAAGGGAACAACCGTATTGACCAAACCCATCTCCAAAGCTTCTTGCGCATTGTACTGACGGCACATAAACCAAATCTCTCGGGCTTTTTTCTGCCCAACGATGCGCGCCAAATAACTGCTCCCCAGTCCCCCGTCAAATGAACCCACTTTAGGCCCCACTTGCCCAAATCGTGCGTTATCCGCCGCAATGGTCAGATCGCACACGACGTGGAGAACGTGGCCGCCGCCAATCGCGTAACCAGCCACCATGGCAATCACCGGTTTTGGCAACGAGCGGATCTGCTTTTGGAGATCCAATACATTTAAACGGGGAATCCCATCTCCACCCACGTACCCTTCATTTCCCCGAATCCGTTGATCGCCTCCGGAGCAGAAAGCCTGGTCTCCCATTCCTGTCAAAATAACAACTCCAATTTCAGGGTCATTGCGACAAAGCCGAAACGCATCTTCCATCTCAATCACCGTTTCAGGACGAAAAGCATTGCGCACCTCAGGACGGTTGATCGTGATTTTAGCAATTCCGTCTTCCGTCATCTCAAATAAAATATCCTCGTACGCTTTTAAACTTTTCCAGGCTTGCTTTTCCGTCATCATTACATGTTCCTCAAAAATTGATTCATTTCTTCCCTTACTTTTATCGGTTGATCGACTAATAGCCGATGACCGCCATCTGCAATCTGGACACAAGCAGAAGACGGGTGAGAAAAACGGAGCCGCTTCTCGTCTTTTGCGCCAATCATCCACAAAAGAGGCATTTTCAAACAAAAAAGAGTATTTTGTAAATCTTCTTGTGCACCTAATGACCATTTTTTCATCGCTTCCGCTAAGGCCGCTCGGTCAAAATCTTCCTCTTTGCGTGGTGGAAAAGAGCCACTTTCCTTAAATACCGGCTGTGCGTTCCATTTTTCCATCACCTCTTTCCATGGATCGTTTCTCATCCTTTCAGACCATTGCAAATCCGTCTTCAATCGCAGCGCACGTAGTTCTTCTGATGGCAAGCCCAGATTTGTCGAAATGAGAATGGCCCCTGCCCATTGTTTAGGATCTTGCCGCAAAGCATGGAGCGCCAGGCGACCACCAAGAGAATAACCCACGAGAATCTTGGGAGAGGGATGTTTTGCTGCCCAACGATTAAACGTTTCTGCCCACGCATCAAAGGCCTGGATGGGAAAATCGCGAAATAGGTTGGGATAGATCTGCTGCGCGTTTGCAGGCCCTAGCACCGGCACCCAATCATCAGGAAGCCCCAAATAGCCATGCAAACAGACAAGGGTGGGATTGACGACGTTCATACAGCCACTTTTTTATGAGTCAGTTTTTGAATGAAACGCTCTGTAGCAGCCGGATCTGGAACGAGTTCGATGACGCGTTGATGCGCGTTTTTCCGATCCGGGTTCTCAAGGCTTCTTTGGTAAGGAACTCCCCACATATTTGCCAATGATTCAAAAGAAAGCGCGTGAGCGTTCAACATTTCGGGGTAAGGATACATCCGTTTAAAAATCATCCCCCCTCCATTATTGACAATGACGAGATGAAAATGGAGGTCTGGCAGTTGCTTGAGAATCCAAAACGCTGCCATATCGTAAAGAGCGGTCAAATCGCCAATGATGCCCCAATTTTCACAAGAAGGCTTGCACAGCCCAAAAAAAGTCGAAATTTGACCATCGATCCCATTCACACCCCGGCTGGCGTGTACATCGCTGTGTGCCATTTTCCGAGTCGCCATTTGGTCCCATTCACGCACGGGCAGACTATTTCCTAAATAGATGCGCGCCTCTGTTGGGATCACTTGTGAAAGGGAAGCAATCAACGAGGGTTCTGCTAACGGCTCCTCTTCAAATAATCCCCGCAAGAGGCTATCATAGGCCCTTTCACTCGCCATCCACGCCTGCGCGTTTTCCATTCCAAATACTTTGGGCGGATGGTAAGTCGCTAAAAACGCTGCCATCGGCACGCACGCCACTCCCCTAGACCAGCTCAAACCTGAAAAGGGCAATTCGCTAATGGCGCACACCTTCACGCTCTCTTTGAGGTATTCCAAATCTCTCCAAACCCGGTGCGTCGGAACCCCGCCAATCCGCAAAACCCCATCGATGGCATAGCCTTGAGAGGCCGCTTCTGTAAAAATCTTGTCGGTGCGATGCAAACTAAGAGGCTCCAAGCGCGGATCTTCGCGCAAACCCGACACCCCTTCGATCAGAGCTGGAATCTGCAGCTTCAACAGCAGTTGAGCTACTGATTCGCGGGCGGAGGCATCAATCGCGCTGACAATGGCAATCGGTCTTTCCACTTTGTCTAAAAAGCGATCCAAGGGCGCTTTTCCCTTTTGCATCTTTTCGAATTCGGCTTGTGTGTAAGGTGTTCCACAATGGGGGGAAGAGGCGGTTAAGTCGAGCTGCTGCCCTTGAAAAGGGGGTTCTGATTGCGGTTCATTGAAACAACAGTTGAGATGCAAAGGAGAGCGGCGATCCCAATGGGAGAGATCGCAAATAGTTCCCGCGCTTAAATCGAGCGTCCGCGCGTAATGGGAGAAAAGTCCCACCTGATTCGCACTTTGGGGAGCTCCGGTGCCGCGAAAAGAGGCGGGGCGATCAGCCGTGATCAATAACAGTGGAACGCCTGTGTAAAATGCCTCCATGGCAGCTGGCAACAGCTCTGCGGCTGCCGTGCCAGATGTCGTAACAACTGCAACAGGTTGTTTGAGCATACGGCTCTTTCCCAACGCAAAAAAAGCCGCAGAGCGCTCTTCTGGCCAATAGTATGTGTTCAATCTCTCCTCGATTCGCAACACCTGCACGAAAGAGCTGTTGCGGCTCGCAGGACACACGACCCATTCCCTTACCCCCGCATTGATCGCCGCTTGGACGATCTGGTAGGTTAAGTCTTCGTTCATCAACATTCTCCTTTTTGAGTATTTATATCACTTGGAGGGTCAATCCCTTCGTACTCAGCCACACTCATACGAGAAGTGACCACTCCTTGGTCGTTAACATCTCCAATAGCTATGGTCTTACCATTCATCCGCACGAGCGTATATCCTACGCCATCATGGGTCATAGGAAAATACTCATAGACACTATCAGGAGTGGTACGTTTTGCATACTTTTTCCAGTCGGGCTTACCACCCATAAAATGGCCTTCGAAAACAGCTCCGTCTGGTTGGCCCATTTGTCCAACACCATTATAGACGCCATTAACCATTTGGCCCTCTATCCAAATTCCAGTACTCCAGATTGTTTTAACTGCATGTCTTTCATCTATTTTTCCCCGAAGAAAAAGTGCTTGAATCCGCGTTCCACCTCGAAATGTGTACTCGCCTGGACCGTGGGACAGTCCAGTTTGAACGTCTAAGCACCCTTTATAGACCCTCCCATCAGTGCACTCAACGATATGAACAGCGGGCTCTGGTTTGCCGTTGACAAATTTTTTAGTAGACGACTTTATACCCGGCCCTGGCCGGCGGATAGGCGTAGATGTTACCGTTCCATTCCACAACTTGCCTTCCATAAACTCCCCTTGTAGCACTGTCCCGTTTGGGAATGTCAGCTTGCCTTGGCCATGGAGTCTTCCGGCTTGGTCTTTTTGCCCCTCATATACCAGGGTTGGGTTGAAATAATGGAAGGTGGCGCCTAAGATGAGGCAGAAAACTGCGGCGGCGGTTGTCCATTTATTATTCTCTATTTTTGCTCTTAGCTCCCGAGCAATGGGTATGTAGGTGTTGCGGTCAAACAGGGGCGCCAACGCACGCCAAGCGGCTTGCTTTGTCCCTTCTACGGAGATCTGCGGAAGTTGCCTTGTGAAGTTGTTAAGGTAGTTCCCCACAACGGGGATTTGATCTAAACGGAAGCTTGCGTTGTTCATATTTCCTCTTAAATAAGACTGGTTTTGATTGCGTTTAGCTTGAGCACCAGTTCGTTCCACTCTTGTTCTTTCTGGCTGGAGGCCAGGATGCCGCAACCGGCCAAAATCTCCTGCTGATGGTTCTCCCATTGCACGTTGCGGATGGCAACGCAGCAGAGGGCGCTTTGCTGGGCAGGGTCCCAATACCCAAAAGGGGCTCCATAACGGCCACGGGGCACTTTCTGCTGGTAGGCGCGCAGCCAAGTCTCGCCGGCTTTTTGCGGCGCCGCACCCACAGCCGGCGTCGGATGGAGCGCGGCGACGAGTTCTTCAAAATCGAGCTGTTCGTTCACTTTCAGTTCGATCGGGGTCACGAAATGGCGCAAACGACCAAAATCGCGCGCCGTGCGCTCCCCTACTTTCACCCTACCAAATGGCGACAAAGAAGCAACGATCCCATCGCTGACACACTGCTGCTCTTCTTGCAGTTTCCGATCTGTTAGCATCGCCTGCAAAGACAGTTGCGTCTCTTGCGTTCCTGCACACGCCATCGTTTTGACAATGCCGCCGGGCGCAGTCTGAAACAAGATCTCTGGGGTTAAGCCCATGATCCCCTGCTCCTCTCCCCACCAGCCGTAGAGATGCATCGCGCTTTCAGATAAGCGGTCCAGGAGAGCTTTCATAGAAGCTTGCATACGAGATATATCAAAAGAAAAGGGGGCTTGCTGTCCTGCATACAGAACTGCTTTTTTCAATTTGCCCTGTTGCAATAACGGCTGCAATGCGTCAAACGACTCTTCAAACAACGCGCGAGGGAGAGAAGTCCATAGAGGCGGCTCCCCAGGCAAAACATCTTTCAGTTGTTTTCTTAGCTCCGTTTTTGTCATCACAGCCTGGTGGTCATGATAAAACCAAGGGGTTGATTCGGCGAGAAAAAAATCGGGAGAATAAAACGAAGGGCCTTCGCTTCGCCGACTTTTTAGCCAGTGTCTCTTCCCCCAACCGACTGCTACTAAATCAGGAGTCAAACTGAGACACGCTCCAAATTTTAGCCACTCTTCCATCACGATCGTAAAATCCTTGTCAACATCCGCAAACAAGTGTATATTAACGTCTTTAAAACGCCTAGAGGTAAATTCCGCATGTCCCTTGCAGAATCACTGTTACGTCCAGCGGCGGGCATTTTCGTCTTTTGCGTTGGAGCGTATTACGTATCGCAATTAGCAGAAGAAAATGGATTGAAGCAGGTCGCAAAAAGGCTGCTGCCCACGGATGACCCATTCATAAAAATCGACTCTCTTGCAAATGGGACGTTCAACCACATCGCGGTTGTCCAAACGAGCAAAACTTGCTACCTTCTCCGCTGCCCCAAGCTTCGCAACTCTCATCCAAGCTACTTTGAAAGAATCCGTCTCGTCACAAACCTTGCTTCCAAAGAAGGATTTGGTCCCCGCTTGCACAATGCCTCTCCCGCTGATCAGGCTTTGCTTCTAGAATACATTCCCAGTATTAGTTGGCCTCCCTACGCCGAAAACCCAAAGCCGTATATCGAAACGATGAAAACTCTCAGGAGCTTTCACGAGACGATGAAAAAATATCTTGAGCCCGAGGAGCGAAAGGATTATCTCCCCTTTTCCTTTATTCTGGACAATGCCCAACAACAAAAACACACCCATGCCCTTCCTCGCCAGTTTGCCACAGCGACACGACGCATCCAATGGATATTCAAGCAGATCGAACCTTGGCTCATCAAGCATGGAACAATTTGCCATGGCGACCTTCACAAAGGCAACGTTTTACCAAGCAAAGATCAGAATAGTTTCGAAATCAAATTTATTGACTTTGACACGGCAATGGTAGGACACCCTTATTTCGACGTCGCAAAATTCACCTCCACTTTTGAGAAAGACATTCAACAAACCCTATTTTGCACCTATCTTGGTCGCGAGCCAACCACAGAAGAACAGCAACACTATCGATGGATGTTGCTCATCGTTCTCATGACTATGGCAACAAGCTGGTTTACTAAAGCGCTAGAAGCAAAATGCGATCCTTCGGAAAAAATGACAAAAGAGCAAATGGAAGTTTTGCTCGATGCTGGTGGCCCGATTCCTCAAGCAGCTTCCCCTCACGTTAAACCCTATGACAGGCAGCTACTCGCTTTAGGCAGCTTGAAAAACTTCTTGGAAAATACGACTGAGCCTCTTTAACTTAGGTTCTGACGGCGTTGCCGATATAGGGCTGGGCGATAATCGAGCTTGCTGGTGCTTCGCTGTAATGCTTTCCAGAAAGGATGGATGGATCAAAGTTGTAGGCCACTCCCATGGGGATCGTCACCAAAGTGTCCTTCTCACGCGACACCTTCATGTCTGCCTCAAAAGTCCCCCGAACGCCGGAAGAAGAAACTTCGATTTTTCCTCGCAATGGAAACGGTTTTCCCTCTTTTTCTTCACATTGCCCGGCAAAGAAAAAGGGTTCTCTTCCTCTGATGGAAACGTCTTCGCCAATCCCATTCACTTTGGGTTCGATCACATTCCAAAAACCAGCGGCAGAAACCTGATACATGAACGGCAAGATATTCTCCATCAGGGTTTGTGCTTTCTTCTCGATCTCTCCCGCCTGAAAGGATGGATTAGTTTGGCTTATAAAGACGATTAACGAGTGTTTGATTTTTTCAACAAAAGGGCCCTTTGCATCTTCTTTGTGCCCATCCGGATGCAGGCTTAAGTATTCATCTAAGTAACTTTTAAACGAAAACTGTGCACTTCCGATGACGACTTGCATCTCATTTCTTCCTAAATCAGTCTGAAAGTGAACGACGTAGTTCGGGGCTTTGCCCTTCTGGGTAGCTGTTGCAGAGGTATACACATCGACAGGCCGCACAGCCTCTGCCAATTCTGTCTCACTGACAAAACTCAATTTAAGCAAAACGAGTGCTTGATACGTCAGGCGAAGGTGCTCGTCGCGATCATCCACGACCTTTGAATACGCAGCACCTAACGCATAAAGCACGGTTCGCTCTGCAGCGCTCATGCCTTTCAGTTCTTGTGACGTGATCGATTCTATCGGCTTTTTCCCAATGGCTTGCATCAAGCTCTGCAGCTGCGGGGGCGATAGCGCATCCAGCTGCTGTGCAGACAGCGCTTGGATTTGGTTCATGTTCCATGACTCTAATACGTGTGGTTCGAGAAGTGAGAGTTGCTCTGGTATGAGAACCCTGATCTGATCAGGTGACAAGCGTTTTAAATGATTGTCCGTCAAGGGTCCAAACCCTGAAGCCAAGCGTGCTTTATGTTGAGAAACATACAGCTCGGCAACAGCAATCAAGCTCTCCTGCATCTCTACTTTTTTCTGTCCTGCCTCTTTAGCTCTTGCCTTTTCTATTGATTCTGACGTTAATGCACTCCCATATGCCTGAAACAAACGGACAGGAATTTTAGCCACTGCGCGCATTTCAGATGCAACGCGGCCAGGATTTTTTGAGGGCGTTACTTCTGGAAGAGCGATTTCTGTCTTTAAACACTCTGCTAATTTTTCATCTCTGATCTTTTTCAGCTCGCCTATCAACCCATCGCTTGGCGCTTCTATTCCTTCAGGCGGAATTGGCGGCATTTCGCTCTTTGCTTCTGCTGCTTGTGTGCACCAATCTAATAGCGCATGTTGTTGCGTTTTATCCAAAGCAATCGCAAATCCGCCTACCCTCTGATACAGGGCTTTGGCATCCTTGCTAACGCTGAAAAAGTTAAACAAAGGGTTTCCTGGCAACACGACTTTACTTGGTGCAGGGATTTGTCCTAAAACGGGGATATTCATTTTTCCTGTTGATTGCACAGGCGTTACGACTGAACCGATCGTACCAGCCCCTTCACTCGGTGCCTCCTGTTTTAGGTTTTGCACCCGTGAGACCTTTGTAGTGAGCAGGTCAGGATTTGGCACATTCTCCTCGGCGCCCCTCGATTCTTCAGACCCGAATGACGAGGAATCACCACTGCTTACTACTTTCATAACCCCTCCAAACAACATTATTTTACTATAATTATATTATCTACTTTAGTTTAAGTTAGTGTCAATTCATATATTAAAACAGATTCAGATTGATTATTGAATAAGAATCATTTCTCTCTTGCAGTGATTCCCTCTAGGCGATATACTGCCAGTTTCAACCAAGGAGAACATCATGGCACTAGCAAAACGAGTTGTCCTCTTCCTGGCCGTTAATTTTCTCGTCGTAGCGGTCATTTCATTTCTTGTCTATATCCTTGGGCTTCAAAGCTTTCTTACCTCCCAAGGCTTAAATTACACCTCGCTGGCCATTTTCTGCCTCGTTTGGGGGATGGGAGGCGCCTTTATCTCTTTGGCCCTCTCAAAGATGATTGCAAAGTGGTCGATGGGCGTTCAAATCATCGACCCCACTACCGCTGACCCCACCCTGCGCGACCTGGTAGAGATCGTCCACTCCCTCTCTACAAAAGCAGGACTGCCCGCTTTTCCAGAAGTGGGGGTCTTTCCTTCGCCTGAGGTGAATGCCTTTGTAACCGGACCTACAAAGAAACGCTCCCTCGTGGCTGTCTCCTCAGGGATGTTGCAGCGCATGAAGCGGGAAGAAATTGAAGCTGTTCTTGGTCATGAAATTACCCACGTTGCCAATGGCGACATGGTCACGATGACCCTTCTACAAGGCATCATAAACGCATTTGTGATGTTCCTAGCTCGCATCATCGCCTTTGCCATCAGCCGCATGGTCGCTCGCGACCGGGAAGGAGGACTCTCCCCATTCGTCTTCCAAATGACGGTGTTTGCCCTTGAAATGGTGTTCATGGTTCTTGGCATGCTCGTCGTCGCTGCTTTCTCCCGCTTTAGGGAATTTAGGGCAGATGAAGGGGGCGCTCGCTTGGCTGGCCGCGACAAGATGATCCAGGCTCTTCAAGCGCTCCAAAAGACGCTTGCAATCCGCGACGCTCGCGTCGACCAACCCGCTTATCAAGCCCTTAAAATAGCATCTCCACAGGGGTTTTCCCGTTTCTTTGCAACACACCCTCCGCTTGAAATGAGGATCGCTCGCTTAAGAGGAAACCAATGACGATGCAGAACCATTTATTCGTAACTTGTTTGGCTGCCATTTTTTGTGTTGCCAGCTTAGCACAAGGGGAAATCATTCCGTTATTCCTGGAAGACTTTCTCATTGCTGATGCGGAAATTGAAGTGCCAAATGCACCGAAGGTGGAGTCCTATCTCATCCCTGCAGAGGCGTGTAAAGAACTCCCGCGCTTTAAGGCTCTCCTTGAAGAAGACCCCAAGTCAAACAAAATTTTGTTCCGCCTCGTCAATTTTCCAAAAGAGGAGCAGATGGTTTTGGAAGTAAAACGGATGGCTTCCCTAACGCCAACAACTTATGAAACCCTGAAAACCTTTACAGTGCATGAGGAAGGGGTCATTGAAACCGGCGACCACAAGCAACAACCCGCTCTGGTCGTCACATCGCGAGGCTTTCTACCAGGAGAACGCGCCACCTTCCGCTTTCGCACGCTTGACAACACCTTAAGCAAAGAAGTTTCCCTCTATCCAAAACCGATGATCGCACGAGACAAAAATGGACAGACCGCTTTGCGTGCCGAACTCGTTTCCATCGTTCCCACCGTCTATCAAATCGAGCTCCTCAACATGAAAGAAGATGAAGCCTACCTATTTGTATCGCAGTCTGGCGGCCAGATCGTCAAAAGCAATGCGCACTTCCACACAGGCACCCCCATTAACTACACCCCCGAAAACGACGGGCGTTTGAAGGGTGGCACAAGCCGCGTGGAAATCAGAAAAAAATCGGGCGATGTCATTGTCGTCTCTTTCCCCTGGGGATCCGAGCTGCAGCACCACCTGGACTACTAACCATCTAGACTTGTTAAACTTGACAAACAAATAACTATACGATAAATTATTATCGTTTAAGGATTTATCATGTTTAGTAATATTGCAGATAGTACTCGATCTAATTTTCATCAAATAGCCATTCAAATACCAAATGCTCCTGCACGCGCAGCAGCTTTATGCTCTCTTGCAAGGCTAAGCGAGAGGTATGAAACCTTTGGGCCTAAATCTTTGGGATTTTTTTCTCGCCAAGATGGTGAAGAGATCGAACGCCATGTGGTTGATTTGACAGATGAGGATGTTGTAAATACTCCATTTAAAAACGTGGAGGAACTCAAGAGCATTTGCTTGCAGTTACTTGGCAAACTTAAAAACCAGGAGTGCTATCACCCAAAATATACGTTAGAAGAGTATCTTAACCTGAGCGATGAGGAGGAGCAAAAATGGATAGTTCGCAGCGGGTCGTTAGCTTATTTGAAAGGCTTGATTCGTGACCATTGTCACACTTTTCGCACAAAGGAGGGGGAAGGGCTCGTCCATGTGATTTGTAAAAAGGAATCTCATTACTACAACCACCTGCTCATCACCTGTTTCGAGATGGGTGTATCGCCCAACCAGCCCTCCACCAGCGGGATGCTCCCTTTGCATTATGCGCTGCAAAGTAAGCAAGGAGCGGACGTGGTTTTCAGGAGCTTGGTCAAACACGGCGCAGACCCTTTCCTAAAGCCTGAAGCACACAAATCGCCCTACGAATGCATCTTACAAGATAATCAAGAATTTTCTAATCAATCTCAATCGCTCTTTTTACTGGCCATTGAACTCGCCCGCAAACGCTTTGAAACGCAATGGGATTATAAACACGATGAGATCGACAGCTTAGCCAAACTGGCCAATGCAAATTCATTTTCGACGGGTGGGGCAGAGTTCGTCGCACTTTTAGAGAGCATTAGAATTCGACAACCGGACTCTAGATGGCTGGAATCGATTTATGAAAAACTGACCCTATATATCTTTGGGGAATCCTACTATCATTTCCTCAAAGAGATTGTTTTGTGGCTTCTCGAAAAAAAAATCGAACACTCAGACTTAAAACTTCAGGGATTGCAACTCACATTATTTAAGGTTTTTTTCGAATGTCTGTACGAACTTCATAGGAAGGGACCTATTTTTGATGAAAAGGTTCCAGAAAAGATCCTGCCGGTCTTGAAGAGGACACTCTTGATGTTTCCAGGATTAACGTTATGCTTCCACCGGTCTGAAACGTTAAAAGTGTATCTCCAGACCTTTGCCCATGAAAATTGGTATGGAGCCTACCTCCAATTTTGCGGTTATATTATGCACCGCTATTTTTACGAGAAATGGATTGGATTGCCGGTGCTTGACAAACTCACCCAGGAACTTGACTCACAGGGTTTTCCTCATTTAAGCACTATTATAGAGCATTTTGATGCATATAAAGAAGAGTGCCTCAGCAAGAAGGCCAATTTCGACGTTTTATTGGAGCAAGGTGGCCCTGTTGATTACTTAGCGATATTTGAAGGTTTTGGGGCGTATCTCGCCATGCAAAAGCGTTGGGACCAGTTGCTATTCTATTTGTCCCAGGATAAAGACATTTCCAAAATAGCTGAGCATCTGTTTCTAGATAAAATCCCGATCCCTGGCTGGAGCATGACACGACATGGAAATCTGGAAATCAACTCAATTCTATTGCTGCAGGCGATTCTTAGGTTAGACGGCTCGGAAGGAGCCCCTTGCAACATTCCGACCAAATTCCTTGCGGAGTTGAAGCGATTAGCAGAGGCGATATTATCCAGTTATTATCTTTTCTCTTCCCGTTTTGATAACCGTGAGACGGGTCATATCCGTTTGCATATCGAGCGCATGCAAGTCGGGGAGTCATTTGCATTGAGGGCATGCTCCGACAACCATGCCACTGCTCTGGTCATCAAAAAAAACAGGGGATAAAAGATATCGCCTCTCCCATTACAATACGGGAGACCTCCTTGAAAAACATTATCGACTGAAGAATTCACCCAAATTCCAGACGTTCGACATTATCGAAAATGTGCCAGAAGAGGATCTCCTTCAGGAAGGCATATGGGAAAACTCTAGGCGCTCGGCATCTGAAATCTATCATTTTGTGCGCTCAACATTGGGAAAAAACGGGACTAGGTTACCCCCCTCCCCGCATAAAGAGGATTACGAAGCCCGCCAAGAAGAAGGCACGTGCCTGACGCAATGTTTGATGGCGATGCTCCGCCACCAAATCATGGAGCTTGCCGAAGGCACTCCACAAGAGAAATTGGCCTTATACAAAATGATCAAAAGCAAAATCCTGATTCGTTTCTACGCGGATAACAAAATACATTTTAGTTCCGATCTCATCAAGGAACTTGCGCTCCCTTTAGAAAAGCACAAAGCTAACACCTTCCTTTATAGTGTGGCAGAAGACAAACAGGCATTCGGAGAGTCACTGGCAAGCATGAAAGGAGCATTACAAGAGAATGCCGATGGGCTCCATGCACCGGAACCAGACACGACACTTCTTCGCTTCTCAACCTTGAGACAGGCTTCTTCTCTTATCTCAAATAAATTCTTGAAGGATGAAGCAGCAACTACTGCCCAAGAGAAATTTGGAGGCAACCCTCACCTGATCTTAGCACTCGCAAAACAGAGGATGGCTATTTATAAAGTGCCGGAGGCCTCTCGTTCCGCGCTCCCTGACAAAAAGAGAGATTTTGAGGTTTTGATCGGTGAGAGGATCAGCCTGGCTGATTATAAAATTTCAATGACCCAAGCAGACGTTCAGAGCACTATCAAAGAAGACATTGAAAATTACTTTTATGAATTTGAATATAACAGCCTCCATACTGTCCAGAGCCTCATCGCATTTTATGACACGCAAAAAAAAGGAGGCAGCTTAAAGAGCGAGGCAGAGATCTTCAGTGAATTCCAACCTAATTCAAAAGAGGAGACTCAGCTCAAAAAGGGATCGCACTGCGTTGGGATTGCTCATAGCATCGTCAGATTGTTAAAGGAAAAATATCTGATCACCTCTCATATTGTGTGCTCAACTAACGAAAAAAAACTCTCCGAGCACGCCGCCGTGGTCATCCCGTGTAAAATCGGGGTTGTGCTCGTGGATGTCAACAGTCCCTATCCACTTGTCGCGCTGCGACAAGGAAAAAAGATCCCCCTTTTAAAACACTTGGAAGCAGAGACTAGCTTCGATTTAATCCCAGATGACTCAGAATACAAAATCACACGTATTGAGAAGAAAGGCACCCACACAACCTATAATGAGTTTCCTCTCCGCGCGGATCTGAACCCTGACCAAACTGTTATTAAGCGCTGGCTTGCCACCACAGAGTTTTTTCCGGTAGTGGCCCGTGATCAAAAGGGTAAGGAACGGGTCAGCATAGAAGTGAACATTCGCCTCAACAAGATCACCCTAAACATGGGAAACCAAAAATACCGTATTCCTTTCAGTGCGCTTAACCCTGCCACCCGGCAAATAGACACAAGTCGATTACAACGCGTGATCTACAAAAACAAATTCGATGAAAAAGGAGTGGTTACAAGGGAAGAAGTGGCCATGTATTTTGCAGACACAACTCAGATCATCCAATTCTTTGGAAATGGCCCTGGTTATGAGGAGAGCGAGTTCTTTAGCCGCTTTCAGTCGCCTGAGGTATTGCTGGATCAGATTTTTGCAATCAAGGCCCATGATACGCTGTTCCAAAAGCTATTCAAAATCTTATAAGCGCACGATCTCGATTACCAACCGGTTATTTTTTTCACGGCACGTCGAATTTCGGCTTCTAAAGCAAGCTGCCCCTGAGGTGATTTTTGATGAAGCCACTCTTTCTTGAAAAGCTCATTGAGCCATTGTTGTGCTTGAGGCAAGTGCCCCCGAATCCCTTCTGCTCTGTATTTCTCGGGATACGAAAAACGGCCTTCTAAACGGGATTCGACTTTCTTTATGCCGCCCTTTCAGGGCTCGCTTGATTTGCTGTGATAAACCCAGGCCTCCGCTTCGCTCCGACCTGGGCTATGAGATACCGGCCCTTCGGGCCTCAGCAGCAGACTACATAAAGATCTTAACAGTAGCTCCAGAACCAATTGGTCGTGTTGTGAGGCCCAACGGGCCGGCATTTTATAGCCCAGGTCGGAGTGAGCGCCAGCGAGCGGAGGCCTGGGTAAACACGTACCCAAGAGATGAGCCCTGAAAGGGCGGCATATCACTCTAGGATCTTCAAAATTGCGGTAAGTTATTCTTTTTCACTTCTGCAACTGTCTCTCAAGGTCCCTTTCCCTTTTAGCTTGAAGAAGAACCCTGCTATGTGCTATCCTGGCGGTTTATTTCAACAATTTTAATCAAAAGAAGCCCGTTTATGCATAAGCCAGAACAAATCCGCAACGTCGCCATCATCGCCCACATTGACCATGGAAAGACGACGCTGCTCGACAGTCTCCTCAAGCAATCCAACATCTTTAGAGACAACGAAGTGGTCGCTGAGCGTATGATGGACTCATTCGACCAAGAAAAGGAGCGCGGGATTACGATTTTTGCGAAGCACACCTCGATTATCTTTGGCGATTATAAAATCAATATTATCGACACCCCGGGACACGCCGACTTCTCAGGAGAAGTGGAGCGCATTTTGGGGATGGTGAACAGTGTGCTGCTCCTCGTCGATGCGCAAGAAGGCCCCATGCCGCAGACGCGTTTTGTCCTCTCAAAATCGCTCAAGATGGGCCTAAGACCAATCGTCGTGCTCAACAAAATCGACAGGCCCCACGCCGATCCAGACCGCGTCTTAGACGAAACGTTCGACCTTTTTGCAGAACTTGGAGCCACAGACGAACAACTCGATTTCCGCTACTGCTACGCTTCAGGCCTTTCTGGTTTTGCTATGCAAGGAATCGACGACGCTAGAGTCGATATGAAACCGCTGTTTGAACTGATTATCAGTGCTGTTGACCACCCAAAAGGGGACATCAACTCTCCCTTCCTCATGCAAGCGGCAACGATCTCTTACGACGACTACGTGGGAAGACAGGCTTGTGGACGTATCTTAGAAGGGGTTGTGAAAAAGGGACAACAAGTCATCCATATCAATGCCAAAGGAGACCAAGCGCGCTGCTCGATCACTAAAATTGAAAATTATCTTGGACTGCAAAAGATCGAGACAGAAGCAGCAAGCGTCGGCGATATCGTTTGCCTCTCAGGAGTTCCAGAAGTGACAATTGGGGACACGCTCTGCGATCCAAGCAAAATCCTCCAGCTTCCACCGATCAAGCTCGACGAGCCAACGGTTTCGATCGAAATCTCGGTCAACAACAGCCCGTTTGTTGGAAAAAGCGGTAAACACGTCACGATGAATAAAATCCGCGATCGCTTGGAAAAAGAGCGCCGTTCGAATATTTCGTTGAAGATCGAAGAAGTGCGAGGGGAACAAGAGAAAATCCGCGTGGCAGGTCGTGGCGAATTGCACCTGTCGGTCTTGATAGAAACGATGCGCCGAGAAGGGTACGAGCTTAGCCTTTCTAAACCGCAAGTCGTGACTAAGGAAATCGACGGGGAAAAGTGTGAACCGCTCGAAAGCGTCCACATCGAAGTGCCTCAAGAGTTTTCAGGAACTGTGATCGAAGAAATGGCACGTCGCCGCGGCGAAATGCAACACCTAAACACAGACGATCATGGGATTACCAAAATGGAATTTCTGATCCCAACGCGCGGACTGATGGGATACCGAAACGAGTTTTTGACAATCACGCGTGGTCTTGGGATCTTAACTTCTGTCTTTGAAAAATTCACTCCTTGGAAGGGAGTAATCCCAGGCCGATCAAAAGGCGTTCTGGTCTCAATTTGTCCTGGCAAAACCAATGGTTATGCGTGCTTCAACCTTCAAGACCGAGGCACCTTGTTCGTCGCTCCAGGCGAAGAGGTGTACGAAGGGATGATCGTCGGAGAAAACAGCCGCGACAACGACCTCGTTGTCAATGTGATCAAAGGAAAACAGCTGACAAACGTCCGTGCCTCAGGAAGCGATGAAAACATCATCCTGACACCGCCTCGCAAATTCACCTTGGAACAAGCGATTGACTACGTGCAAGACGACGAGTTGATCGAAGTGGTTCCCGATTTCGTCCGCATGAGAAAGCGTTATTTGTCTGAAAACGAAAGGAAGCGGTTCTCTAAGGGTTAGGGATCGTCGTTTTGAGACCATCCGGATCTCTAGTCCAAATGTACCGCGTTCAAGTGCCAATTCCCAAAATACGCGCAACTTAGGCCATCTAACTTGCGCGAAAATCTATTTACGCGCAAGTTAGCTTTCAAATCTTGCGCGTAAATGCAGTTTTAAGTAATATGAGGTGTATATGTTGCGCGTAAAACATCTTTCGCGCAAGATTAAATGCATATATTACGCGTAAATGTCATACTTACACGTTAAAAATTGCTTAAACAAGGTGGAAAAATGGCTAAGAAAATACCTGAAGAAGAAGTTGAAAAGTTGGTAAGGATCGTTGGACGCCATTCTGAAGGAGTTTCTATAGAGGGCTTGGTTAATTCTTTAGAGGGCGCTGTACCCAAAAGGACCTTACAATATAGGTTGTCCTACCTTGTAAAAACAGGGATTTTAAAGAAGGTGGGGGTCGGCAAGAGCAGTAAATATTATGCTATGGAGGTCTTAGAAAATAAAGAGATAGCAGAGCCAATGAAAGGCTCATCTAGAGATTCACTCGTTCCATTTTCTTCCGAAGCTCTAGTGTTGCGAAAATTAATTTCCGTACCGTCTCAATTGCGACAACATGTGAGTTATAAAAAAGAATTTCTAGAATCTTATGAACCGAATAAGACAAATTACCTGTCTCAAGAAATTCTTGAAAAACTGTCTAAGCTTGGCGCTGGAGTTGAAAAAGGGCGTCCGGCGGGCACTTATGCCAGAAAAATATATCATCGACTTTTGATTGATTTATCTTGGAATTCTAGTCGATTAGAGGGCAACACGTACTCGCTTCTCGAAACGGAAAGGTTACTTGACACTGGAGAAGCGGCCCAGGGAAAGGATAGGACTGACACACAGATGCTTCTAAACCATAAAGAGGCTATTGAATTTCTTGTAGACATGGCTGAGGAGTTAGATGTTAGCCGTTCTACAATTTTGAATATTCATGGGCTTCTTTCTAATGATTTACTTCTAGACCCAAAAGCATGTGGTAGGTTACGGACAACTCCTGTGAAAATTGGAAAATCTGTATACCATCCCGTGGAAATACCACAATTGATAGAAGAGTGTTTTCAATTGATCATTCAAAAGGCTGCGGCAATAAAGAATCCTTTCGAACAATCGTTCTTTTTAATGGTCCATATACCCTATTTGCAACCTTTTCTGGATGTCAACAAGAGAGTTTCTCGCCTTGCAGGAAATATTCCATTTATCCGAGAAAATTTGAGTCCCCTCTCTTTTGTAGATGTTCCTGAATCAGACTATATCCAAGGCTTACTTGCCATCTATGAATTTAATCGAATAGAAATTTTTCGCGATGTCTTTGTTTGGGCCTACGAACGTTCAGCTTCTCTATACTTGGCTACACTTGAAGTGCTTGGAGAGCCAGACCCTTTTCGTGTCCGCTATCGTGATCTCATTCGAACCGCTGTTTGTGAAGTTGTTCGACAAAAAATGAATAAGTTAGAGGGTTCTCAAACGATTCAAAAATTCGCTCAAGCTCATGTGCCATTGTCTGACCAACATCGCTTTATAGAAATTACTGAAATAGAGGTAAGCAGCCTTCATGAAGGTAATTTTGCAAGATTTAGAATTCGTCCTTCTGAGTTTTCTGAATGGCACAGGGGTTGGAAATAAGAAAGCGTTATTTGTCCGAAAACGAACGGAAGCAGTTCTCTAAGGGTTAGTGTCGTCGCTGTATTGACGGCCGATAAGGCTGCGAAATTCTGGATGGTCGTAGAGGCTTTCTAGCCACTCCTCGTCGAGGATCTCTTCGACGGGTGGCAAAACGCGCTGTTTTTCTGAACATTGCAGATAGTGAATTGCGCCCTCGCTATTCCCCAAAAGAGCATGCAAGCAGGCTAAATGGTAAAAAGCATCGAGGCTCCCGCATGCCAACGCCTTTTGCAACCGTTGTTCAGACTCTGTAAATAAGGTCTGCGTCAACTCTGGGGTCGCAGGATCTCGCGATAGGACAGCTAAATTCAACATCATCAACCCATACTGGCACCACAACACATCATCTTCTGGGTCTGCCTGCGTCAACTCCTGGATAATATCGATCGCCATTTTGAAGGTTTCAAAATCTTGTGTCAGCTCTGCCCGATGGTAGAGGGCAAGCGCCAGGTTGTACTTCGCATAAGGGTGCGTTGGATCAACCGAAACGACGTGAGAGAGGGCTTGAACGGCTTTTTCGTAGTAATTGACATCGCTGTAGAAGTCTCCAAGAAAGTCGAGTGCGGAACCGTAGTTGTACATCCATGTGGAATCGACTTTGTCATTGCCGGTTTTTTGAAGAGTCATCGTTATGGCTTGTTCAAATTTCTCTACGGCAGCGGCGGCATGTTCCCGTTTTTGCGTAATCTCTGCCAATTTCATCCAAGTCACACCCCATTCATTCAAATCGGGCGGGTTGAGGGGCAGAAGCTCACGGTTATACTTGTCATAGGTTTGGAGAGCCTCTTCCAAAAGTTCGACCGATGACTTGAGATCGCCAAGAGCCATTTGTGCATGGGCTAGACCCATGGCAAGCAGGTGACTGCTGGGAAAGAGTGTCAAGCCATATTTAAATTTCTCGATTGCCTGCTTGTAGTAATTTTCATCGGTGAAATAGTGCCCTAATTCCCCTAGGCAGGCTCCGTAAATAGCCCACGCTTCCTCAACGGTGGAAAGTCCCCGTATGGCGTTTGTAATCTTTGTTTCCGCTTCTTTGAGCCAATCCAAACGCTCTTCGTGAACTCCCGCAATCATCAACGCCTCGCCCCAATGCAGAAGCAACCGCGGCATGTCGGGATCGAGCGCCTTTGCTGATTCAAATTTTTCAAAACTTGCGTAAACTTTGTCGATGTCTGCGCTTAGCTTTCCTGCAAAGACGAGAAGATGGCCCCAACGGACCCACGCGAGCACATCTTGGTCATTGAGATCCGTGCATTTTTCAAAAGCCTCGTGCGCTTCGAGAAAGTCTTGCTCGTCTCCTGTTTCTTGGAATTTCAATGTCAATGCGCACCCAAGCCCGAGCCAGGCTTCTGCGAAATCGGGTTGTAATTCGACTGTTTTGCGCAAATTTTCTAAAGCCATTTCTTGGTAATTGGCAAGAGGCAGTAGCTGTGCCAAAGCGCTGTAAAGCGAGGCTAAATCGTGGTAAAACTGTCCTGTAGCAAGGCCCAACTCTTGCGCTTTTTTGAATTTTTCTAACGCTGCGAGCAGATCGGGAGGTTCTCCAGAAAACACTCCTTGGGTGCACAAACACTGACCCCAGGCCCAATAAAGATCAGCATGGTCTTCGGGGAGCGCCTCTTTGGCTAGATCCTCTGCTTTGGCAAAGCGTTCATTCGCGCGAGCGAGCACTTCCATGTCTTCACTTAGATAACCGATATCGTGCAATACGTTCGCCCACTCAAACCAAGCTGTCATGTATTGCGGATCCAATTCAACCGCTTTTTGCAGCGACTCGGCTGCAGCTTGAAGGCAACGCATGTTTTCTCGTTGAAGCGCATAGACCATCCCTTTTCGAAAATGGATGAGCGGACTCTCAGGGGCAATCTGAGTGGCAAGTTCGCAGGTTTCAAAAACGGCGTTATTTCCTTCCTGAAGCTGTTGCTCTCCCTGCTTGATAAAAAGAAGACTCAATAACTCCTTTTCATCTTGGGTCATTTTTTTCCACGAGGATGGTTTCATGTAGGGAGTAAGTTGATCAAAGGCGTGGGATTTTAATATCCCGATTAATTTATCTTCTATCTTCATATAATAATAATTTAGGTTGAAGAAGGTTTTGTTAACTAATGTTTTCTAGCCAATGACCACAGTATCACGAGATCATAGCAAAAAATGGTTAAAGAGACAACCTTATTCGTCACCTGTTGTTTAGTACCTCAGTAATCATTTCAGTCAAAGAGGTGATCGGCTTGGAGCAGGCCCCTTGAGAGCACAGATACAGGGTCGTTTGGCCATTCACTGGTCGATAATTGGCTGCAAAGGGGATCAGACGCGCTAAACTTTCATCCCCGGCTGCCTTCCAAATGATCGCCCGGTGTGGCAGAAAATGGTGGTAAAACAATTCTCCAAGTTCCCTTTCGTAGGAACGCTCTTCATTGAGTGCAACCACGGCTGTCAGCGCTGCATGGTCGTAAAAACGGATGGTGTTGATCAAGTGGTAGCAATACCCGGGAGAATACCCTTCAACGAACTTATACACAGCTCGTAAGATATCTTCAGCTTGTTCCAAATAATTTTTATCAAAAGTGATTTGGTAAAGGCGCAAGAGGTTTTCACAATGGATCGCGTTGCCTGAGGGTTCCGCTCCATCGGAATAGTGGCATTTCCTCAAGATCAGGTTCCTTTCCAGCCCATCCATCTGATAAAAAGCCCCATTTTCAGCCTTAAATAAACTTTTTAATGTTTCTGCCATTTCGATAGCCCAGGCAAGCCACTCTGTCCCCTGCCCCGCTTCAAACAGGGATAAGGAGCCTTTGATCAGGAAGGCATAATCGTCGAGCCCCGCTTTGAACATCGCCTCGCCATCTCTCCACCTTCTCAAAAGAGCATCGTCTTTCCATAGGTGGGTTTTGATAAAACGCGCGGCCTTCAGGGCGGCTTGTGTGTATTTCGGTTCGTTAAAACCTCTGCCACAAAGAGCTAACGCATCGATCATCAGCCCATTCCAGGCACTGATAATTTTATCGTCTTTAAAGGGGTGGGGTCGCCTTTCCCTCACCTTCCACAACACCTGCCGTTGCATGGCGAAGAGGGAATCGAGCTCTGCCGGATCCATTCCTTTCTTTTGAGCAAACTCTTCGAGCCCTACCGGAATGTGTAAAATATTCCTTCCTTCGAAATTCCCCTGTTCCGTGACGCCATAATACTCGCAAAACAGCTCCGATTCTGTGTGGCCCAAGATATTTGTAATCTCATCGCGCGTCCAGGTGTAAAACCGCCCTTCATGCCCCTCTGTATCGGCATCTTCTGCCGAATAGAATCCGCCATCGGGGTGGGTCATTTCGCGCAAGATATAGTCGAGAATGCTTTGAGAAACCGTCCGATAAAGGGGATTTTGCGTCACCAACCAACCCTGAAAGTAGGTAGACGCCAAAATGGCATTGTCATAGAGCATCTTTTCAAAATGGGGAACGAGCCACCGTTCGTCGACCGAATAGCGGGAAAATCCACCTCCTAAATGGTCGTAGATTCCCCCTTTGTACATCATTTCTAGGGTCCGCTCGGTAATGAAAAGGGAGCGGCTATCACCAGACATCCAAGCGTAGTCGAACAGAAAATTCCATTGGTACCCAATGGGAAACTTAGGTGTACCCCGGATTCCCCCGTGCTGAGGATCGGCCATTTTAAAGAGCAATTCAGCCCCATTGATCACCTGCTCCTTTTCGGGCAGCCGCTCACCCTCAGTATGAATATTGGCTTCAAAAAAGCCGACGATGTGGTCCGCCTGTTCAATGACACGCTCTTTTTCGTCCCCAGTCCACACCTCCTTAATCCTGACAATGAGGTCGTCAAGCCCCGCAAGCCCATGCTTGGCGTGAGGAGGGAGGTAGGTCGCGGCAAAGAAAGGCTGCAGTTCTGGGGTCAAAACGATATTTAGAGGCCACCCGGCGGCTCCCGACATCATGCTCTGAGCGAATTCCATGTAGAGGTTGTCCACCTCGGGGAGCTCCTCTCGGTCCACTTTGATATTGATGAAGGTCTGGTTCATGTGGGTGGCCAGTTCCTGGTTTTCAAACGACTCTTTCTCCATCACATGGCACCAGTGGCAGGTGGCATACCCGATTGACAAAAAAATGGGCTTATCTTGCTCCTGAGCCGCCCGAAAAGCCTCTTCCCCCCAAGGGTACCAATCGACCGGGTTATGGGCGTGTTGGAGCAAATAGGGGGATTTTTCGTGGATCAGACGATTCGTGTAGAGGTTGCGTTCGGCCATACGACTCCCACCGTTGTAAAATAGGGGTTTTACTTGTTCCCCCAGCCAAAATCAAGAAAAAAGGTAAAAAAATCCTTCCCATGAGCTTTTTAAAAGAATATCTTGACTTTAAAGTTTTAATTATATATAATAGAGGTATAAAAAAATATAATTATGTTAACACAACAAGAGGTTATATGAATATCACACCAATCTATAATGATGGCAAACAATACCCGGAATGGTACATTGAAGCTATCGCAGCTCAAGAAAACAGCGCCATTGGTGAGGATCCAGAACTCATTTCTAAACCCGATTTAGAGCCTGAAAACCTCTTTAACACCTCTCTATTTCAGCTCCATTTCGAGATGATTGGCAAGGCATTCGGTTACGTCGTCTCCCTCCTGACGCGTATGAAGGTCTACTTTTCAAGCTTCTTTCAAGACCGCAACATTGTCGATCAGACAAAAGACGAAAGAGACGATAAGGCAACAGGCGTGTTCGAGCGCGCCCTGATCCAAGAGGATAAGTTACCTGTTCAGGAAAAGAAAAAAGAAACGATCGATCCCACTACGGTTTCAGCTGGGATAGCTGCTGTAGACATGCTTGGGATAATGGCCGAAGGATGTGGAATGGGTGGAGCAGCCCTTGAAACTGCACAACTCGCAACGATCTATATTCTCAGCATGCCTATCGTTCAAGAGAAACTGTCGAAAAATGAAACGATTCGGGAGATCTCAACCACCGTGAAAAGCCGGTTCTTGAAATGGCGTGAACCCGCGATCGTCCTCACCCATAATGCGGCGATTCAGGCGCTGCAGATGCTGGCTTTTGTTGGCAAACACATTCCGGCCGTCCAAGAGTTCCAGGCCCGCATCGACAACCAAATCGTCGAAGCCGAAAACGGATTGCCCCAGTTTGCTCGACCATTCTTCGAGGCTGCAAAGGAGATGGAGCATGAAAAATTAACTGAGGCTAGCGCAACACAATTATCCGCTTTTGTAGTCAAATACGTGGCAACACCTCTGGTCGATTCTGCCGCCAACACAGTAGCAAAAGGGTTTAATGACTATATGATCAACCAAGCGGTCTTAGCCGCCAAGTTCGCGCCAACACCGCTGCGCGCAATTGCCATGCTTTTTGCTAATGGTATGCCAAAGAACAACAAAGAGCATATGATCAACGTATTGAGAGTCACTGTCTTGTTCACGACAGGATCTCCGATCGTCGCGCTCTTAGCCGTCTACGGTGCCGAAACGGTGATCTATGCCGTGAAAGTAAACCAGAAACGGATAGAAATTGCAGAACGGCGCGCAAAAGAACAAGAACAGGCTCAAGAAGATTTGAAACAGAAAGCTGCTAAAGTGATGCCACAAGAAACGCCTTTCGACTTAAACGCTTACCTGCAAACGCACCGCTCTGAGGACGAAACTAACCTGTTCATCTGGACAAGCGAAGAGCCAGTTGCTGTGCCTTCGACGGTCAGAATCGAAGAGGTTGTAGAAGCTCCTCAAGCTACTCTAGAACCAAAAGCACCACCCGGCCAGAAAATATTCGAAGAGTTCTTCTGGTAATCAAACCTTCCCAACCAAAAGAAGTGCATGCACTTCTTTTGGTTTTTTGTTACACCTAATTTCCCCTCTCCTGTATACAAGTCCATCAGATGGAGATTTTCTGTGGACGTTTTTTCGCAATTCATCGATACGTATGAACAAGGGCGCGCGACAGAGGCCTTGCAACTCCTTTTTCCCACCCCAGACATCTGCTACGACGCGATCCCCTCCTCGTCTCTCCTGATCAATTTTGCCGATGAAAAAATCTTGGGCGATGCGGCAATTACCGATTACGCTTCACAAGCGCTGATGGTAGCCTTTGCGAAAGATGAAAAAATGCGCGTCATTGCCGACACCTTTCTCGCCATCGTGAGGGACGAAGCCGCTTTGAAAATCTTCCTCCACCAACTCGTTGCATCCCCCATCGATGTTGGCGCCTTCAACCCACTCATTCAGTTTCACATCGCAATCAAAAAGCGGATCGACTCCCTGCTGCAAAAAAAAGACGCGCTCCAAGCGCTCCTCTCCCCCCAAACTGTAAACGAAGGCCGCCCTTTCCACCGCTTTGCCTACACATTTGAAGGCAAACTCCACCCCCTCTCTCCTGGCGAGATCCCCCTCATCCTGCTCGAACCCTCCAGCGCTGTGGACTATGCTACACTCCTCGCGCCGTTTGTCGGCAAGCCCGTGGTCTTTGTGTGTGAGACCTTCCAAGACCTGTACCAAATGCTTCAGTGGGAATCAGTCGCCAAGGCTTTGGAAGCCCCTCACTCGCTCTTGTATTTGATGAGCGCCCACCCCAAAGAACAGGTGGAAACGGCCCCTTGGCAAGCGATTAAGGGCAAAACGCTGGCTCCTATGACGTTGCGCCCGGTTCCACATGCAGAAGCATTTTTTCCCCGCTTGGCAGAGGCTCTGACAGGCTCTTCCCCGTTGCCGGACCTCTATCACTTGTGTAAGCTCTGGCTTACCTATCGGATCCAGCAGCGGTATGGCAAAAGCCGCGCATTGCCTTTAAGAAGACGCCTCAATGCAATAGCTTGGTTTGATCCCCATAAAGAACGCCCCTCCCCTTCTGTCTCGTTGGGATTCACCTATGAAGACCCCATTTTGACAGAGTTGCAAGAAGTGCAAAAAAAGCGGGTTCCACGCCCCTGGAATCCGCAAAAGCCACTTAAACTCGTCCACATCGTTCCTCAAATCGTCGATGGCGGGCATGCCCCCTCCCGCTTGTTGCGCATGCTCGTCTCACATGCGGACCAGAGCCAGTTTGAGATCGCGATCATTTCGACAGAAAGTCTGCTCTCTCGTTATTCCGACTACCCAGTCACTCCTTTTTTCTCTTCCTCATCGAAAGAACGCGCGGCACAAACGCTTGAGACATTTCAAAAAAAGGGAATTCCCGTCCTCATCTACGACCAAGACAAATCGATCAAAACGCTCGGGGAAGAAATTGCGCAACAACTCGACACCTGGAACACCGCGATCGCCGTCTTCCACGGGCCCGATGAGATCAACATGTGGGCAGCTGCAAAGTCCAACGTCCCCATGCGCGTCCTCTTCGAACACGGCACGCCCCCTCAATACCCGTGCTTTGAATCTGCCATTTTAAGTTCTGAGGAGTCGCTCAAAACTCATCAAGAACGCCTTCAATCACTGCACATTAATCCCTACGCCCTCAATTTTTGCATCGATATCCGGCAAACGTGGAGCAAAGAACCGTTCACAAAGGAACACCTGGGCTTTCCCAAAGACGCCTTCATCATGACCACGGTTTCAAATCACCTAGATACACGCCTCAGTCCAGAAATGGTCTACGCAATCAGCGAAATCCTCAAACGCCACCCCCACGCCTACTATGCGCCGATGGGAAAAGTTCAAAACGAACCGCTCCTGCGCGCGCAATTTGAAAAACACGGAGTTGGAAAGCAGGTGAAATTCCTTGGCGCTCAAAAGCAACCCAGCCAAATCGCCCGCTCCATGGAGCTGTATCTCAACGAATTTCCCTTTGGCAGCTGCCTGGGGATGCTCGATGCAATGGCAGCTGGATGCCCCGTCGTTTCGATGTACGATCCTCAAGGACCCCAACAAGCACGCTACGCAGGTGCGTATTTTGGAATGGACCGGGTCATTACGTCGAACAAAGTGGAAGATTACATCGATTTGGCAAGCCGCCTCATCAGCGATAAAAAGCTTTACACCGAATGGTCTCATCAGGCACAAATGCAGTACCAACACCGTGCCGATGAAAAGGCTTATGTCAAAGCATTCGAAAAAATTGTACAGGAGCGCTTACCATGAAATTGTACACAAAAACGGGTGACAAAGGGGAAACTTCTCTCTTCTCTGGACAACGGGTCCTCAAAAATGACCCCTTCATCGAAGCGCTCGGCGCGGTTGACGAGTGCAATTCCGCCATCGGTGCCGCTCTATCGCTCTTCCCCGCGCATAACGCCATGAAGCCCGTGAAAGAACAACTCGAGGCGATCCAACACGCCCTCTTCGACGTCGGCGCTGCCCTTGCCACGCCCCGCACAAAAGCTGCCCAATCCAAACTCGAAAAAACCCGCTTCGACAACGAAGCAGTCGAGGCGCTCGAAAAATGGATCGACAGCATGGAAGAGCACCTTCCTCCTCTCCACGCCTTTATCTTGCCAGGCGGCCACCCTGCAGGCTCCATGCTCCACATGGCCCGCAGCATCTGCCGTAGAGCCGAACGGCGCGTCCTCCCCCTCCACAAAAATGGCGATGTTTCCGACGTCGTCGTGATCTACCTCAACCGCCTATCCGACTACCTCTTCTCAGTTTCCCGCTATGTTAACAACCTAAACCACTCTCCCGAAACAACTTGGAAACAGCACAAGCCCCACGAAACCTAATCCCCCATACCCCAAAGGAAAGTAAGACTCTTCGTGCCTTAGCATTGAAAAAATCGATTCTAGAACGCTCAGCTTGATCTTGATTACCAATATGCATTGATCCTGTAGAGATATACCGCCCTTTCAGGGCTCGTCACGTGGGTACGTGCTTACCCAGGCCTCCGCTTCGCTCCGACCTGGGCTATGAGATACCGGCCCGCTGGGCCTCACAACACGATCAATCTGTTCTGGAGCCACTATTAGCAGCCTTATGTAGTCTGCTGCTGAGGCCCAACGGGCCGACATCTCATAGCCCAGGTCAGAGTGAGCGCCAGCGAACGGAGGCCTGGGTAAACATGCACCCAAAAATTGAGCCCTAAAAGGGCGGCATATCAATGTAGGATCTTCGAAATCTAGCAAACAGGCTAATAATAACATAAATCATTTATAATTATAACATTATTATTATTGTTTAGTTTATACTTTACTAACAACAAAATATTAATTATTATTAGCATATAGAGCTTTTTTATATAGCTCTCTAAACAGGAGGGTAGTATGGGACCATTACAAGGACCAGCAAAAGAACCAGATATGACAGGCTTACCAAAAGCGATCTCTAATCTCGTCAATGATAATAAGGATTGGAGCAATGGTGAAAAGGTAAAAAATGCACTCACACAGCCTGGAGTGCTCAAGGCATTCAATGCGTGGAAACAGACCCATAAGTATGAGCTCACATTTGACGCATTTAAGAATATCGATTTAGCAGCACGTAAAATTCAACAACAAAAGTCTCCAGAATAATCCACAAGGGCATGGGACAACGCGCTTAAGCCCGCATGGGCTCGGCGTTGTCCCATGTCTCCTCGTCCGCATCTTTTGAGTGATGGTTAGAGAATTACTACTCCAAACGCCATGTCAGGCCATTGAGATCTTTACCCTCGCCTGTTTTTATAAATTCTTTGAAGTGAGTCGCTTGATCTCCTGAACCAATCAATTCAGCTTTAAAAAATAAAGGATCTGCAGGTTCGGTAGTTCTTAACTGTTCCCATGATAGCTGGTCTTTACGATTCGATGCTCCAAGAGCTATGAATTTCTCTCGCTTATAATTCTCCATTCGAACCCCCAATTTAACACCCAATTCAACAAGCTCTTGCTCTGTCGATGTGCAAACCACACGGAAGATAATATAAGGGTTGTAAGTAATTGCTGTGCCGTCTCTATAAATGCCCTTTTCGATGGGGTTTTCCATCCATTCTCTACTAGGCTGAGTTTTTTCTCTTTGACCGACAGGAGCATTGCTCATATGGAGGGGAAGAGCCTCAACCGAATAGGTAGACCCCTCAAACAGCTCATTGAGTATATGCATCACCCCACGTGGGATTGTATTGGTTCCAACAAAAGGGCAAGGTGTATTTGGTTCACCATTGATTGGGTATTTTTCATTGATGAGTTTCAAAACGTCAGCTGAACTCTTATTATCTTCTAAAATTTCTTTGAAATTCGCGCGGGTTAGCTTTGTAAATCCCTCAAAAGCGATCAAGAACATTTCCATATTTGCATCAGCTGCCATCTTTAGCATCATGTTCATTTCAGGTCCTGAAAGCTCCGGATTCTCTTTTACCAATTTCTGGAAGAATGCAAAACTGACAGGCTCTTTTTCTGAGATGTTCTTGACTAGCAGCTTCTTTAACACCACACAAAGATCGGCTGTTGTCATCTCTTTTTTGTAGGTACTGATTATCCAGTCTGAAAGCTCTAGGTTACCCTTGATTGTAACCATTTCTAGTATAGATGAGAGCAGTTTTTTAAGATGAGGCGCTTTTGTTAAAATCTTCTCAATAAAACTCGTGTAACTCCAATCAATGGCCTTATTCAATGCTTCCCCTAAGCAATTCTCAATCCTTGGACAATGATCAATCGTTGCTGAAAATACTGAAAATTTATCCTCTTCATCGCCAAAACGGGTGGTAAAAAGAGCAAGCAGAGAGTCCACAAATTTGGGATCGATGTTTGGATATTTTGTAAAAAACGCTTCTACTAACACAGCTCGAACTTGATTTAGAGTAGCCGGCTTTACTTCATCATTACGTCTGTCGCCAATGTCCTCAGAAACGCCGTTGAATATACTTCGCAACAAGGATTGCTGATCTTCCATTGTTGTCACTTCATTTTGAGGGTCTTGTAACTGTTTGATAGCCTCTTTTGGATATTTTCTGCACAGTATCTGAAAAGTGTTTTCTGAAACTTGTGAGGTGCTTGTGCTACTGCTGCTACCGTTAGGACCCTTTTCTGCTGTGGTTTTGGTCATGCTTTTGTAAACAGATACTGAGATAGCTGCTAAAAGGGCAAAAGCTGCAAACCCGGCAATGCCGGCGTGGTTGAAATTCACTTTACTTTTGTCCCACTGTACAGAGGCTATCCCTTTCCAGCTCTCTTGCTTTGTAACAGCGCTCATCAAGCTGCCAGCTCCGGAGTAGGTGGCATGGAAGATCGCTTTAACAGCGCTCTGCATTTTTGAGAGGATTGCAGTGGCTGAAGCGGATGAGAGAGGAAAGCTTGCTGGCCCCTTGAAAATGGGTGTGCCTAAGTTAACTGGACTAGATGATGGTGTTAAATTTAACATAAATTTTCCCTACTGATTTTAAATTAGTGATATATTTATTATTAAAGGCAAAATTCTACAAGAAATGAGGGTATTTTGTCAAGGGTTTATTTGCAGCCGTACTAGGAGCAAATCTGTCTTACAGCTCTCCGTTTCCTTCTATATAAACAGCATAACTCATTCTCTTAAAACAGGTTATAAATAACACGGTACTACGAAACCTATTTTTTACCTCACGTCCCTCTAAAATAATAAATTGAAATAATTAGTTAAATAGTATTATAATAAAAACTATAAACAGAGGTTTTCATGAGCCCGGAAAATACAAGAACAACTATTTCAAATTTGTATATAAATTTGTGCTCAAATTTAATAGACCAGGATAAATCATTCCAAAAATTTCTTCACGAAGAACCGTCCATTGTTGAAGGAGCTCTTTCGAAGCTCATTACAACTGTCGCCAAACCGAAGATCAATTACAAAATCGAAAGCGAATTAGAACAATCCATTTCCCAATTCAGAGCGATTTTAATTGAAAGCGAGTCACTGGGGGGTATTGAAAAAACCATCACAGATCTTGAGCCTAAAGACATCCCAAGCACGCTAGGCGCTAGCATAGACGTGATGAGAAGGGTAGTCACAAAACTAAAAGCCACAAAGAGTTGCCCAGAACGTGTGACCTCCCGACTGAGTAACGAAATCGACGATCTCGAAAAACTCTCCTTGAAACACGCCGCACCTCGCGCTAAACCCGAGAATAAAATCCAAAGGCAAATCGCCTACATCCAAAATCTTATCGACAAAAGGTCAAAAAAAGAACCCCTGCCCAGCTTCGAAGAAATGCGAAATAACGGTCTATCCGAAGCAGCGATCCAGGTTTTGCTCAACAAAAAATTCGTCCCTTATGACCGCTCACCCTGCCAAAATCTGCCCATCAACCTTCACTGCAGGGCTTCTGCTCACAACGCCTGCATCAGCAGTGCTGAAGATGAGTTTGGCAACAGATGGGCAGAAGCCCAACAAAAGATGACCGAAATTGAACTTCTCGCCTTCGGCGTGCGTCAGATGGAATTGAATATTGCCGCCGCGCCTGAAAATACGAAAGATGAAGGACGGGTCATGATTTGCCATGGGCAATATCTCGATGAAGAGACGCAAAAAAGAGGACATGACGCACAAAAAAAGGGTCATTACGAAAGTTTTCACGGCAAGCTTTGGGAAGCTACCGAATGGCTCAAAGCCAACCCAACAGAAACATTAATCATCAACTTAGACTGTCTGCGCGATACAAATCTCACTGCTGAACAGATCAACAATGAGCTTGCCGCTTTTGCCGACATGATTTTCACGCCGGACGACCTAGAAGTATTTCGACTGAATAAGCGCGACCCTACCGCTTGGCCGACTCCTGGCGAGATGGGTCAGAAAAGAGTGCTCGTCATGTATCCAGAGAAAATGCTTGAGGACAAGCCTCGTACGTTCAAACACCTCACGTTCGACCAAGAGAGCCTCACCCACACCACAATCCCCGGTATTTCAACGGGGGTGAGCGCGAGGGGAGAAGCTAACAAAGCTGAACGCACGACTCTGCTTGGGTTAATCGGAAACCTATTCTCCAAAAAAAACAAAAAAGAAGAAACAACGCCTACACAGCCCGCTCCCTTTTTTATGCTTTACCACACCTCCGCCTTTCCCATCGAAGGGACTCTGCCACGCTACGCTTACATGGCCTTGAGGACCCTCCTCATCAGACCCTTGAATTTTATTTTTGGAACACACCTCCCCGACCTATCGAACGAAAAATTGATCATTCCCAACAACTCTCCTGGTGCCATTTTCCAGCGCATTGCAGCGTGTGAAAAACAACATCTACAACCCACCAGCATACACATGGACAATTACCACGAATTTGCCGCAGTCGGAGGCAACGGGCCACTCAATGGGATCAATGCCTACCGCGCTTCCCAATACAAACCGCGCGCATCCACCCTCTCTTTGACTCTGGAAGAAGTACAGGAACGAGGAGGGTTCGACAAAGTCAAAGAAGAAGCACAAAAAAGTGGCCAACGGATTAGGACAGAGGGCCAAAGAACCATCCCTCCCCATTGGAAAAAATTTATCAGTGATGATGAAGACGATTAATTGCCCTTTCTGATAGACTCTTTGTTTACAAACAACAAGGAGCCATCCATGAAACAAGAACGCACCCTTTCCATCATTAAACCAGACGCTGTCGCAAAAGATCACATTGGAGCTATCCTAGCCCGCTTTGAAAAAGCCGGATTGAAAGTTGTCGCTGCGACGATGAAACATCTCTCTCTCAAAGAGGCACAAAACTTCTACGCGATCCACAAGGAGCGCCCCTTCTATAACGACCTCACTCACTTCATGTCGAGCGGCCCCGTTCTCATTACCGTTTTGGAAGGCCCCAATGCGATCAGTAAAAACCGAGAAATCATGGGAGCTACGGATCCTAAAAAAGCTGCTCCAGGAACAATCCGCGCTGATTTTGCCACGAGCATCGACCACAATGCTGTCCACGGCTCTGATGCGCCAGAAACAGCTGTAACAGAGATTTCCTTCTTCTTTAAACCCGACCAGCTCTGCGCTCGTTCCCACTAAAAGATCATTTATGAAATCTCTTTTTAAAGTTATTTTAACGGCAGCGCTCTGTTCCTTATCGATTATGTATGCCGAAGAGCAAACCCTCTCGATCATCAAACCAGATGCGGTGGCCAATCACCACATTGGGGAAATCATCGCCCGTTTTGAAAAAAACGGGTTAAAAATTGATGGGATCAAAATGGTGAAACTCGACCAAGGGCGCGCAGAGGCCTTCTACGCAGAACACAAAGGGAAGCCCTTCTTCAATGATCTGGTCAATTTTATGACGTCTGGCCCGATCGTCGTCCTCGTCCTCGAAGGAGACCAGGCTGTGGCCAAGAATCGCGAGCTCATGGGCGCCACCGACCCAAACAAGGCAGCCCCAGGCACCTTGCGCAAAGATTTTGCGACCTCCATGACAAAAAACGCCGTCCACGGCTCTGACAGCCTTGCCAGCGCCCAGCGGGAGATCACCTTCTTCTTCCCCGAAGGCCTCTAAAAGCCAATCTCAGACCCCATCTTACAAAGGATGAGCAATTTCGTGAACGAGCCCGTGCCCGTGCCCGAAAAAAAGGACTGTATGAGTTGCGATTAATTCTTTTGTTGCGAATATTTCGAAAACATGTTAAGCTAAGCATAGGATCAACAAAGGGGCTTTTATGACAACGCAATCTTTTCACTACCCTGAACCAATGATTCCAAGTGATAAAGAAGTCGAGTTGGCACGCACTTCAAGTAGAATTTTATCTGGTTTGAACTTGAAGAAATCTAAAACAGTCGACATATTATTGGAGACGGGTAACCATCACCAAAATTCAGTGACCTTACCACTGTCGGCATTCAAGTTACTTCTTAGTATTTTAACCGAAATGGCAGAAGGGAACGCAGTGGCATTGCTTCCTGTCCATGCGGAGCTAACAACACAAGAAGCTGCAGACCTACTGAACGTTTCACGTCCTTATTTGATTCATCTGTTGGAAGAAAAGAAAATGCCCTTTCGCAAAGTTGGAACCAGAAGGCGCATTCTTTTCCAAGATTTAATGGATTACAAAGCAAAAATTGATGCAGCCAGACGTAAGACTCTAGATGAATTAGCCCAGGAAGCACAAGACTTGGATATGGGATATTAACCGTGCGCTTAATTGTTGTTTATGACTCGTGCGTTCTGTACCCTGCGCCGTTACGGGATCTTCTCATGCGTTTAGCTTTGATTGATCTGTATCAAGCCAAATGGTCTCAAGAAATCCATAACGAATGGATAAAAAATCTATTAAAAAATCGTCCTGATTTAGAACCTGAACGCGTTGCGTCTATCAGGTTTAAAATGGACCAACATGTTAGAGACTGTCTTGTTGAGGGGTATGAGGAATTAATCAAAGGTATTACCCTTCCGGATCCCAATGATCGCCACGTTTTGGCAGCAGCAATAAAAGCAAATGCCCAAACAATAGTGACTTACAATTTATCAGATTTTCCTGCTGCATCGCTTTCTAAATATGGCGTTGAAGCACAACATCCCGACGATTTTTTGAGGTTTTGGTTAGACCAAGCTACAGCAAAAGTTATAAAAATCATTAGGGAAACTCGCCAAAGTCTCCGTAAACCTCCAAAAACGCCTTCTGAGTATTTGGCCATTCTGGAAGGCCAGTCTTTGCCACGTACTTGTGCGTGTTTAAGAGAGTATATCGATTTTCTCTAAAAAAGTTACGCAAAGAAAGCGGAATCCGACCCCTTCACTCTGCATTTTTCATTAGACCTTCATCACAACCATTCTAGAAATCGGCTTTGCCGGGGAAGCGAGGGAACGGGATCACGTCTCGGATGTTGTCCATCCCTGTGGCCAATTGGATCAAACGCTCGAAGCCGACGCCATAGCCTGCATGGGGCACAGTTCCATACTTGCGCAGCTCCAGGTACCACCAATAATCCTCGGGGTGCAAACCTACCTCTTTCATTTTCTGGACTAGGATGTCGAGCCGCTCTTCACGCTGACTGCCTCCAACGATTTCCCCGATTTTAGGAACGAGGATATCCATGGCAGCAACGGTTTTGTTGTCGTCGTTTTCGCGCATGTAGAACGCTTTGATCTTTTTGGGATAGTCAGTGATGATCACCGGCTTGCAAAAATATTCTTCCGCTAAGAACCGTTCGTGTTCCGATTGCAAATCGGTTCCCCAGGAGATGGGATATTCAAACTGCTTTGTCGTCTTTTCCAAAATTCTCACGGCGTAGGTGTAGCTAGCACGCTCGAAAGGCACCTCGACAAGCTGTTGTAGACGTTGTAAAAGGCCATTAGAAACAAACTTATCAAAGAAGTGAAGATCTTCAGGACAATTCTCCATGGCATATTTCAAGACGTACTTTAAATATGCCTCTGCGTTATCCATGTTGTCTGTCAGATCGGCGAAAGCCATCTCCGGCTCAATCATCCAAAACTCTGCCAAATGGCGCGACGTATTGGAATTCTCAGCCCGGAACGTGGGACCAAACGTATAGATATCGGATAAAGAGCACGCATAGATCTCTCCATTGAGCTGGCCTGAAACTGTCAAATAAGTGGGGAGACCAAAAAAATCTTGCGCGTAGTCGATTTTCCCGTCTTTCAGGGGCGGCTTTTCCAAATCGAGCGTTGTGACGCGAAACATTTTGCCAGCCCCCTCACAGTCAGCACCGGTGATGATCGGGGTGTTGATATAGAGAAACCCGCGCTCTTGGTAAAAGCGGTGCGTGGCATAGGCAAGCGCATTGCGCACCCGTGTAACAGCTCCCAACGTATTCGTACGAGGGCGCAAATGGGCAATCGTGCGCAAAAATTCAAAGGAATGGCGCTTTTTTTGAAGCGGGTAAACTTCAGGGTCACACGTTCCGATGATCGTCACATCTTTCGCATGGAGTTCCACTTCCTGATTCTGCCCTGGGCTTTCCTCTATGCTACCTGTAATCGCAACAGAAACCCCTGTGGTAAGCTCTGCAATCAATTTTTCATAACCAGGGAGATCAGCATTGACGACGACTTGGAAGTTCGATAAGGTCGATCCATCATTCACCTCGACAAAAGCGAAAGTCTTTTGATTGCGTACCGTGCGAACCCATCCCTTAATGGTGGCTTCTTTGCCGATGAGGGAAGCGTGGCCTTCCGGTGGATGTTTAAGTTGTTTGATTTTTATGCGCATTGTGTGTTTTTCACTCCTAAAATATCTAGAATTATAGCGGTTCTACTTTTCGCTTGCAAGCGCTCGTAGTTTGGCAATCTCTTTTTTCCAGAGCGGCGGCCCATCTGGCGTCTCCAAATACTTCGGGAGTTCACGCGTGCGCGGATCTTGCATGAGAAAAGCAAAACACTCCATCCCAATTTCCCCTTCGCCTAAGGGAGCGTGGCGATCAACCCGCGACCCCAACCCCTTCTTCGAATCGTTCAAGTGGAATGCATAGAGGTGTTTTAATCCGACCTCTTTATCGAATGTCTGGAGGGTTTGATTCCATGCTGCTCGGGTCCGGATGTCGTAGCCAGCCGCAAAAATATGGCATGTATCGATGCAAACGCCGACCGGAATGCGCCCCTTCACCTTCTCGACGATGTAGCCCAAATGCTCAAAACGCCAACCGACGGATGATCCTTGCCCTGCTGTTGCCTCCAACAATAAGCGCGTCTTCCCCTTCGAAATCGCCTTTTCCATCGAGAGCAAACTCTCTGCAATCCGATCGAGACAGGCTTGAGGATCGCTCTTGAGGGCTGCACCGGGGTGAAAATTCAAGAATGTCACGTTTAACTGAATGCAGCGGTCGATCTCTTCATGAAAAGCGCGACGGCTCTTTTCCAACGTATCTGCATCGGGTGAACCGAGATTGATCAAATAGCTGTCGTGGCTCATCGTTTCTCGGATGCCCGTGCTCTGCTTTGCCTCTTCCCACTGTGCGATCGCTTCAGAATCGATTGGTTTCCCCTGCCACCTTTTCTGGTTTGCCGTGAACAATTGCACGGTCGTGGCTCCAATCTCTTGCCCTTCAAGCAATGCGTTTGCCACCCCGCCGGCTGCCGAAGTGTGCGCCCCGATCAATAATTCCTCTGCTTTCTTGCCCATCGTCGCCTCCAAAAGTAATAATCGTACCAGATCGCTCACTTTTTTTCTCAGAAATGAGAGAAACCGCTAGAATGAGCGGTTTATATGGATTGATACAAAATGACAGACACCACGCGTTCCATTTTCCATTCGGCATCCAAATTCCTTTCTGGGACTGTTTTAAGCAGGATCACAGGGATGTTGCGCGATATCGCCATGGCTTGGGCATTTGGCACGCAGAGTTCCATTGCAGCACTTTTAGTCGCCTTTCGCCTCAGCCACCTGTTGCGGCGCGTGTTTGGAGAGGGGGCTATGCAAACGGCTTTGATCCCCCTATTTGAAGAGCTGCGCAAAGAGGACCGTCAACGCGGTGCGCAATTCATCTCCCACCTCAAAGGAGCCTTGAGCCTGTTGTTAACCTTAATCATCGTGATAGCGATGGGTGGGATTTGGATGCTTTTGCAATCCCATTCATTAAGCGAAGGCAACCAAGAGATTGCCTGGCTCACCTGCCTGATGATGCCGAGTCTGCTCTTCATCTGCCTCTTTGGGATCAATGCAAGCATTCTTCAGTGCGAAAAAGCCTATTTTATCCCCAGTGCAGCCCCCGTGCTCTTCAACCTCATTTGGATCGTGGGAATCGGGTACACGTGGATGATGGTTCCCGAAAAAGCGGTCACCATTATTGCCCTGTTCATCATCTTGGCGTGTTTTGGACAATGGCTCGTCACGGTGCCCAAAACCCATGCAATCTTAAAAGACCACGGCAACACCCCTTTCAATTGGAAGAATTGGAGGGCTCTGTTCTCAGTCGATCTTCTCCGTTTGACAAAGCCTCTTTCCCTTGCAGTCGTCGGAGTGGCGGCTACCCAAATCAACACCGCACTCGATGCCATTTTTGCCCGTTGGGCATCTGAGGAGGGTCCAGCCTTCCTGTGGTACGCCATTCGACTTCAACAACTTCCCCTCGCTCTCATTGGTGTCGCCTTATCAGGGGCCATTCTGCCACCACTAGCGCGTGCTGCCAAACAAGAAGACTCCGCTAAATTTCAGGAATTTCTCGCCTATGGAAAAGAGATGATTCTTCTCTGGATCATCCCCATTACGGCGATGGTTTTCCTCTTTGGAGACTTAAGCATCAGCCTTATCTTCGGCCACGGCGACTTTACCGTTCATTCCGCAGTTGAGACGACGCGCGCTCTTTGGGGATATGGGATTGGCCTTTTACCGATGGCAATGATTCTCGTTGTTGCTCCCGCCTTTTATGCGTCTGGCGATTACAAAACACCTTCGCTCGCAGCAACTGGGTCGATGGTCATCAATGTTTTTCTCAACACACTCTTCGTCGGGATCTTCGATTGGGGCGCTGCAAGCATTGCGTGCGCGACTAGCTTCAGTGCCCTTTTCAATCTTGCCTGGTTGGAGCGCGCCCTCAAAGGCTCCTATACTAAGCTCTCCACAACAGCCCTAAAAGCTCTTTTGGCCTCTGGCGTTGGCGCCCTGGCAACAATCGCTTTTCAAACGACCTATGGTCAGCTTCCTTTGATAACGAACTTAGCAGCGCGGTTGGAAATGGTTTTTGAGCTTAAGACCACTGAGCAAGCATTGCTTCTGGGGTTGAGTATTGGGGTCTTTTTGGCAGGGTTTGCGTTAGCTGGAAAAGTGCTCTTGAAAGGGGAAAGGGACCTTAGCAACATTAGAGACAAGGGACCCTAGGGACAATAAGTTTGAATTTATTGTCGCTAAGGTCCCTGCCGTCCCTTTAACCAGAGTGAGCCAGGAAGTCGCAGATTTCTGCAACGTTCACTTCAAGTGGCCATGGCATCTGTTCGATGAGGGGCAGCGCGAGAAGTTGTCCTGAAAATTGATCGCGATCTTGTGAAAGATACTCGGGAACCGCGCGATTTCCTGCATCCATCGATTCGCCAATCACCTTAATTTTGCGCGATGGCTCTTTTACCGAAATGACCATGCCAGGCTTAACAATAAATGAACGGCGGTCCACTTTCTTGCCATCGACGAGGATGTGCCCATGACTAACGAGCTGTTGCGCTGCAAAAATTGTGCTTGCAAACTTGATGCGGTACACAAGGTTGTCCAAGCGGCATTCCAGAAACTCAGCTAACAGCTGCGCCGTATTGCCTGTCTTTTGCAGAGCCTTCTTGTAATATCCGTGGAGCTGCTTTTCCGTAAGCATCCCGTAGATCGCTTTTAGCTTTTGCTTCTCTTCAAGCTGGATGCCGTAGTCAGATTTCTTACGTCTGCGCGCTCCATGAACCCCTGGAGGATTCTGCTTATGAATGAGTGGGTTGCGCGCTCTTCCAAAGATGTTTGTTCCGAAGCGGCGTGCAATTCTGTTTTTTTTGCCAGTATAACGTACCATGTGCTCTCCTATCAGCCGGCGATTGATGAATGAAGTCGAGATTATCCCACGGCAATCCCATTTTCCGCAACAAAATTTCTTGTGGCGAATAAAGTTTTTTTTGAACTATAGTGCAATTTGCAACCCAAATCTCGTACGAGGAGAAGCCTGTGAAATTCGTTCTCAAAACACTGATTTTACTCACTATTCTACACGCAGCTGCCTTTAGCCACCTCCAAGCTCAAGAGAGCAGTGTGCCAGTGGTCCCCATTACCTATCGGAACGATAACAACAAATACAGCGTCAGCTATCCTGCAAATTGGTTAAAAAAAGATGTTGCAAAGCTCGATCTCTTCATTTCACCTCCCTTAAAAAAGGAAGAGCAAAGCGGACCGGCAACCGTCAATTTTACCTCTGAAGAGGTCCCTTCCGATATCAATCTAACAGAATTTTACAACGAAAGCGTTAAAAGCCTAACAAACGAACTCAAGAACGTAAAAATCGAAAGCACAGGAGATCGCATTTTGGACGGTGTGAAGACCCGGTGGATTGTATATACCCACGTGCTCCAATCCATTACCTACAAGGTGATGCAAATTTTCATCATCAATTACTCGCACCTCTATTTGATCACGGCCAGCGCCCCTGCCGAAGACTTCGACTTGTATAGACCTGAATTCGAATCGGTCATTTCCACTTTTAAGTTTGAATTTATTGAAAAGCAAACGCAGAAATCGAAAACTTAATCCACAACAAGCGTTCCTTGAGCACTGCGCACTTTTGCCAACCAACGACCTGTGTAGTAACGCCAAAAGTAAATGCAAAAGTTCAGGATGCTATAAAACGCAATGATCATCCACGCAGCATCAGCGCCTCTCTCCCATAGACCGACCAACACGAAGACAGGCAGCACATAGGCAAACCAATTCAATATCGAACTGATATAAAAGATAAATTTCGTATCACCCGACGCTGTCAGCTGGCCAATCAATATCCAAGAATACCCATCGAATAGGAAGAACAAGCACATCCACAACATCGCCTCTTTGGCGCTCTGCAATGTCGCCGGATCTTCCAAGAGCAGCGCCCCTTCTCCTGAAAAGAAGATCAACAAAAGGGAATCTTGCAAAAAGTAAATCCCCAATAGATAAAGCAACGAAAATAGGGTGTGCAACAAAATCGAAGAACGGAACACTTTTGGGATCAATTCGAACGCATTTCCCCCAATTAGGTTAGAGACGATCGCGCCTACACTTTTCGAGAGCCCGTCGACGACAAATCCAAAGAGCAGATAGAAACTCTGAACAAGAGAAGCAATCGCCATGCGCGGCCCGCCGGCCATCATTAAGATGCGAAAAAAAACACAATGGGCAAAGATTTCGACGACATGTCCAGTCCCCGCTGGTGCTCCAATACTAATCGCCTCTTTGAAGTACCCAAAATCAAAAACGCACCGTCCCGTCCCATATTGCTGTCGATAGGAACGCTGTAAAAAACACCCTATCAAAAGCAATACTTGGATCGTTTGAGCCAGGCCTGTGGCTAAACCAGCCCCAGCGACCCCCATGGGCTGGATAAACCCCGCTCCAAAGACGAACAGATAAGCTCCGATGACATTGAAAACGTTTGCGATCAACGTGCAGAGAGTGACGACTTTTACGTTGCCGATCCCGATGAAGAATCCTCCGAAGGCCACAGACGCACACATGAGAGGGGCAAAAGCCATCAGAATCTGGAAATAAACCTTTTCTTTATACCCATCTGCTGAACCAAAGAAAATGTAGTCGGAACAAAAATAAGCAAGAGGCCACATGGGCACTGCTAAAAGAAGAGCAAACCACACCGTTTGCCAGACCGGGCGGCCAATTTCGCCAAAGCGCCCTTCGCCGTGCAAGCGGCCGACCAGTACCTCAGAAATGGCACACACGGCCATAGGAATAACGAGAAAGAGATAATAAGACATGCTCGCATTGGCTCCAGCGGCCAAGGACTCGGGGGAATGCCACGAAAGCACCAAACGATCGACGAATAGCATGATGCTATTGGAGATCAAGCTCAGCATTAAAGGCCAAGAAATCGACCAGATCTCCCGAATAGACCCGATAGGATAACGCGTCAATTGATAGTTATTGGACATAATCCTCCTACTTAGCGCGAAATTACGAGTCGCGTCAAGTCTTTTTCCGCTTGATTGATAATCGCATAACGAGCTATAATTCTCTACTCGGAACGGAATGTAAGCTAGGTGCTTGATCAATCCATCCGAAGTGAGGGGAATGCCTCAAATATCAAAACACTAAAAGATCAGGATCAAATAGCGATGACAATTGTAAAAGTACGTGCAGGTGACTCGATTGATAAGGCTCTAAGAACACTGAAAAAACGCTTAGATAAAGAAGGGGTCATGAAAACAGTGAAAGCGCACCGTTTCTATTCTAAGCCATCCGTCAGCAAAAGAGCTAAATCAAAAGCTGCTGTCAAGTATAGAAAAACGCGTTAATTCAGACCTTTTTCTCAACATTATTTAGATACAGAATCAAATGACTCTTATGGACTATTACGAAACACTCGGACTCACACGTACTGCAACTCCTGAGGAGATCAAAAAGGCATACCGTCAAAATGCCCTCAAATTCCATCCTGACAAGAACCCTGGCGATCCGGAGGCTGAAAAAAAATTCAAAGAAATTTCCGAAGCCTATGAAGCGTTAAGCGACGAGAAGAAGCGTCAGATCTACGACCGACACGGCAAAGCAGGCCTAGACGGCAGTGGAATGGGTCATGCCGGCGGCTTCTCTTCGATGGACGAAGCCCTTCACACTTTCATGAGTGCGTTTGGAGGTGCTGGCTCCGATAATATCTTTGAATCTTTCTTTGGCGGAGGCGGCGGCAGAGGTCATGGAGGTCCACACCACCGCCAAGGAGCCAGTAAGCGGGTTAATATCACGGTCAAGTTTGAAGAGGCTGCCCACGGCATTGATAAAGAACTTGCTATCACTAATCATGTCGCTTGTGCCAAATGCAAAGGAACCGGATCAACCTCTCCACAGGGAGTTAAGCGGTGCAGCCGTTGTAAAGGGGCTGGCCAAATTCTCGAGCAACGCGGCTTTTTTAGCATGTCGATGCCCTGTCCTCAGTGCCACGGCGAAGGGCAAACGATCACAGATCCTTGCACAGATTGCCGAGGCGAAGGGCTCGTCAAAGAAAAGCAACACGTAAAAATCCATATTCCCGCTGGCGTCGATAGCGGCATGCGCTTAAAAATGAGTGGACACGGAGATGCAGGCCATGGCGGAGGGCCAGCTGGAGACCTGATTGTCTTTATCCAAGTGGAGCCACACGAATTGTTCGAACGGGAAGGGGATGATATCTCCTTGGATCTTCCCATTAGCTTTAGCGAAGCTGCCTTGGGCTGCAAAAAAGAAGTCCCTTCTCTCTTCAATCACACATGTCGCCTCACGATTCCCGAGAGCACACAAAATGGGAAAATCTTCCGCGTCAAAGGGGAAGGATTTCCAAATGTGCATGGACACGGGAAAGGCGATCTCCTCGTCAAAATTTTCGTCGAGACCCCCACAAACCTTTCAGAAAAGCAGCGACAACTTTTAAAAGAGTTCGGCTCGCTTGAAGGACCAGCTAATCTCCCCAAGAGAAAAGGCTTCCTGGATAAGATCAAAGGCATCTTCCAATAACGAACGATATTTTTTCACCACTGAGACCAGTGAGATCAGTGAGAGACCCCGAGAGCCTTGAGAAAGTCTCTAAGACAGACAACCCTGTCTTATTCTTCGCGTCTTCGCGTCTTTGCGTTTAAACCCTTTGAATGATTCAACGCAAAGGCGCAAAGAAAACAAATGATACTTTCCAAAATTACACTGCTTGCTTTAATGATTAACTTTTTCTTATGTTTTCACAGTCTCTCACTGGTCTCACTGATCTCAGTGGTGAAATGTGCGGTAGAATGTGAGGTGAAGTGGATCGCTTTGCTGATCATGTGCTGTGGAGCCACGCACATCTCCACAGAGATCCCTTGAGCAGATAAAATGCCTTGCACCACATTGAGAGCGACCTCTGGGGTGTTGCACTCCGAAGAAAGATGCGCTAAATGGACGTGTTTGAGATCGGCGTGGTACACGCTTGTCAGCAACTCCCCGCACGCCTCGTTGGAGAGGTGTCCTGTACGACTGAGCACCCTCTGCTTATAGACCATCGGACGCGCAGAAGCGTGTACCATCGAAGGTTGATGGTTTGCTTCTACATAGAGATAATCGCACGCGCGCAACTGATGGGCAACAAGGGTTGTGACAAACCCTAAGTCAGTACAAAAACCAAGTTTGAGCCCGCCTGTTTTAATCGTAAATGCCACGGGATCTAATGTGTCGTGTTGAATAGTGAAAGGATGAATTTCCAAATCGCCAAACTCGAACGGTTCGCCAGTCGCAAAGATTTTAAACTTCGGGCACTCCTGAAGGGCTGCCACTATCCCCTTGGCTGTCTCGGCGTTTGCCAAAACCGGAATTCCATACCTAGAAGCAAGCGTTTTTACACCTTGAATGTGGTCGGTATGTTCGTGGCTGATTAAAATGGCATCAATGTCAGAAATATCAACATTGATTTCTGAAAGCTTCTGTACAATTGCTTTGCCGCTAAGACCGGCATCGATGAGAATTTTCGTCTGCTCTGTACCGAAATAGATCGAGTTGCCTTTCGAACCGGAAGCCAGCGGGCAAAAGCCTTTCATGACTGAATTCCTCTCGAAGACTGGGAATAGATATCACAGATGTAAAAAAAGAGTCGTGGCCTGCATAGAGATCTGATCCTCTACACAGCCACAAACTATTTGACTGACTTTAAATCTTGATAAAGCCTTGTCCTGGTTTTCCGCCACCACCATGAGCCATTGGTGCGGGAGCAGCGCCTTCTTTCTTCGTTGACTCGGCTCTTCCTTCAGCGATCTCGGCGCAAATTTTTCTCCATTTTTCTACTGTTTCCACATACAAAGGTGCAAATGCGCGCAATGCTGAGGAGACAGCGTGCTCCATATCGAGCGTGCAGTGGATCAGGATCAACTCTTCATTGACCGCAACCCCTACCCCGCCGCCAGCCATTTGGCCGCCGAGCATAGAGCCTTCGAGAAGCTTTTCATAAAGACGCAAGCGCACTTTGTCATCTTTGGGAAGCCCATCGAGGAGTGGCGAATACATGTAGAGCCGCTTCGAATTTGGTTCATAAGTGAGGTGCAGTGAAAACGCATCGTCAATCCCTAAGATACACGTGTTGTTTTCATCAAACTCCAAACCTTCAAGTCCAAGTTCTTTTCCAAACTCTTTCAGGTTGTGTTTAGCATTTTCAAAAGACATAAATACCTCCAAAAAAATTGATGATGACCTAGAGAGACCCCTCTCAGACACGACTTACTTGTTGCGTTGTCGGGACCTACTTCAGGATCATCGAAATCAATAACTAAATCCAAATTGCCTCAATGCACTTTAAAAGTAAACGACTTTTGTGCACATCCACAAAATTTCCAAACACCCCTTTGAGCGATGAACTCTACATTCTACTTGCCCTACTTATGATTATATCGCGATCTATATAATTACTCAAAATTTTTATTACAGTTTATATATAAATAAAATTTTAATTTATTTTTATGTGGTTTTCATATAAGAATCACCTGGATATACAGTCTTAACACGCTTATATTAAGACTGTTAAATATAAATGAAGAATCGCTGATCTTTTTTTTGCGAAAATTCGTAGAGACGTGCTAGCGTGAGTTGAAAACCTGAAAAGAGGCAAGATGGCTCTTCAACAACGCTCCCCGACTTCCAATGGCGTTTCCCACCCATTTGGAGTTTCTCTACAAAACGAGGGAATTAACTTCGCCTTGGTCTCCTCTGAGGCCCTGGCCCTGTCCCTGAGGCTCTACGACCGCATCACCCGCGAACCTCTCGAAGAGATCCCTTTTTCCCCTCATAACAATCGCACGGGTGATGTTTGGCACATCTGCGTCCACGGGATCGATCCTGCTCAGGTGGTCTACACTTACCACGTGATAAAAGCAGATGGGCCTGTGCCAGAACAGCTCATCGACCCCTACAGCAAAGGAGTTTCCTCATGCCACCGGTGGGGAGGCGATAAAGTCCCAGGCTCTCATATCCCTCCTGTTTATCATCCTTATAGCGAAATCATCCTCGATCCCCCGTTTGATTGGGAAGACGATGCACCCCCCAATCTGGCTCCAAACCATCTAATCATCTATGAGATGCACGTGCGCGGTTTTACCGAAGATCCTTCAAGCAAAGTTAAGAATCGCGGCACATTCCTTGGGATCATCGAAAAAATCCCCCACCTTTTAGAACTTGGCGTCAATGCTGTCGAACTGCTCCCCATCCACGAATTCGATGAAGAAGAGTATTTCGTCACACATCCCGAATCGAAGCTTCCCCTCTACAACTACTGGGGTTACAACACGCTCAATTTCTTTTCCCCGATGGAGAGATACGCCTCGTCGCCAGACAAAGATGCGCCTATCAATGAATTTAAACTGCTCGTCAAAACCCTTCACAAGCATGGAATCGAAGTCATTCTAGACGTGGTCTACAACCATACGGGAGAGGGTAACGAGGACGGGGAAGTAGTTTCTTTCAAAGGGATTGATAAGAGCATCTACTACATGCTCGACAGCGAAGGCGATTATCTCAACTACTCTGGCTGTGGCAATACTTTCAACGCCAATCACCCCATTGTAGAAGAATTGATCGTCAACTCGCTTCGCTATTGGGTCTCAGAGATGCACGTCGACGGATTTCGCTTTGATTTGGCCTCAGCCCTCACACGGGGGCCCGATGGAACTCCCCTCGCAGAGGCTCCCCTCATTAAAGCGATCACCGAAGACCCCATCCTTTCTCACGTCAAACTGATTGCAGAGCCGTGGGATGCTTCTGGACTGTACCAGGTGGGGAATTTTGCCCCGCAAACAAACCGTTGGATGGAATGGAATGGAAAGTACCGCGATGCCATCAGGCGTTTCATTCGAGGCAGCCCCTGGAGCCACGGAGAATTTGCCATGCGCATTTGCGGCTCAGAAGACCTCTACGCCAAGCGAAAGCCCTATACAAGCGTCAATTTCATTACTTCGCACGATGGATTTACACTGGCTGACCTCGTCAGCTATCAAACCAAGCACAACTTCGACAACGGGGAAAATAATCGCGATGGCTCAAGTGACAACGAAAGTTGGAACTGCGGCGAAGAAGGGCCCACCACCAATAAAAAAATCATTGCCCTCCGCCAGCTGCAGATGCGCAACTTTCACCTAGCCCTGATGATCTCTCAAGGGATTCCAATGTTGACTTGCATGGACGAATACGCCCACACCAAGCAGGGAAACAATAACACCTGGTGCCAAGACAATCCGCTCAACTGGTTTTTGTGGAATCAAATCGAACAAAACAAAGAGTTTTACCGCTTCTACTGCCTTCTCATTGCCTTCAGAAAGAGGCATAAAATCTTGAAGCGCACAACCTTTCTCACAAACAAAGATGTCGACTGGCATGGCACAGAACCATTCAAACCAGAATGGAACCGCGATAGCCACCTCGTCGCCTTTACACTAAAAGACCACGCCCACAACCAGGACCTGTATATCGCCTTCAACGCACAAGACCACACAACAACCCTGCACCTTCCCCCGCCCCCCTATTTCAAACACTGGCGTTGGGTGGTGAACACAGCGAATCCTTCTCCCGAAGACATTTACGAAAACGACCGAGGCCCTATTCTCCAAGACCTGACTTACAAAATGGGTCCCTATTCAGCTATTTTGCTGATCGCCCTCTGATCTTATGCCTTTCGTCAAGCAACTTCTACAAACTTTCTCAGTTTGAGCAGTTTATAGAATCGTTGTGGAGGCCCAAATTCGTTATAATACGACAGATAGCGATCTTGAAAATTTCGAAGAAATCCTGTCAAAAATATAGGGGCACCAATAGCACCCACTAAACAATAACGAACAACAAAGCGTTTGAACGGCTTAAGTAGTTCTTTGAAGTTCTGAGAAGCCTCTGCCACTTCAATCAGAGTCGCTCCAGGTCTTATTCTGGGCTTGAAGTTATTTGCAATCGCATCAAACAAAATGGGGAAACCTACACACTGCACAAGAATTCCAACCGTACCCATCAGTTGATATCGGTCGATATTCTTCAACTGAACAAACCCATGCTTGGAGCAAACAATCAGTGCTTGTGCAAATCTCGATATTCTTTCCGTAAGACTTTCTTGATTAACCTTATAGGATTCATTCTTGTACAGAATGATCTTGCGGTATACGTCTAAAACTGTTAAATCACCAAGATTACACTCCTCCATTGTTGAAGCCATCGGCTTAAGCATAGAGTCCACTAAACGTTGCTCCCTGCTGCCCCATTCTTCATAGACATAACAGTCTATTCCATTCTTCTTCTTATCGTCCGTGTAGCCGAAGCAAATATGGGTTTTATTATTTAAATTTTGATTTTCTTTTCCATAAAGAAAATAGATATTATCTAAACTAACTGGCGAGACTGACATTTTAACTCCATAATAAAATGGTTAATGAGGCAGTGTACAAGATCTAAAGCCATTTTGTCAACAGTTTTCTATAAATGAGACTTTCACAGCTTGCTTTATTAAACCACTATCTGTTAGTATGTTCCTCACTTACAGGTGCAAAGGATGTTATCTTCAAGACTCACCTCTAACCTACACATTCAAACCCCAGTAAATGGGGGATTGGCAGACGGATCTCATGGGGTTGTAATTAAGCCGGAAGAGACTCCCCTTCCTTCCCCAAACTCCTCTTTAGGCAGTCCTTTGAAGCCTATGACTAATAAACGTGTTTCTCAACTCCAAAAAAGTGAACATTCCTCTCTTCCTAGTAGTAGCTTTTCATCTGTAGCTAGCACTCCCAGGGCGTCCAAAGGCCCTATCGCTGGGCCTAGTGGATTTGATTCCCTTTTATTGAATCAGGCTCTAAGAGCAGAAGATACTAAAAAAGCATCCCTGCGATTGACTTTTATTCAAGAAGTGAATGCTCTTTGTGGGGTCATTTGCAGCACGAATTTCGACAAAAAATATCAAGAAGATCATTATAAGGAAAAAAAGGGGATGTCAACTCTCATTTCTACTTTGGCAAAGATGAAAGAGAGATGGGATCAGGTTAAAGGCGTTGAAAAATCCCGGTTAAAGTTTAAAGATGATTTTAGCCTGGCATTGGAATGCCTCGAAATTACGCTTGAGAAAGAAGCGATAGATGAATTCGATGACGATATAGTGGCGTTAGATGGTCTGTACGATGACCAAACAAACGAAACGACAAAGGCGCAGTTTGATGCTCCGTATGAGAGGCAAACAGAACTTGACGAAAGTCCCAAGTCCCTACCTGAATCACCTAACACCAATGCATGGCTCGAAGAGTTTAAATTGCGATTGAATATCTCTAAAGGAGACCCTTCAGAGGGATTATTCGCGCGGATACCCACAGATCAGGATCTCATAGCCGTCAAATTTCTGGAAGAGTATTTGACTCTTTGATCATTACTTTTGCTGATCGCGCTCTGATCGCGCTCTTTCCATCTTTCTACGAAGTTCGTCGCGGGTCAGCGGCCTATTCCACTCTTCAAGCCGTTGCTCTTCAGCGTTTAAAGCAGGCTTTTTCTTGGCCCCTTCTTCTGGTATCATCTCGTTGACCGATTTCCAGAAAACAAGCCGTCGGGTATCATCCTTCCCATCGGCATAGTCGATCAGCTGTTTTCTGCGAGTATCCACATCCCCTTGTTTCAACCCTTCACTATATTTTTTCATCAACTGATTAAATCCATACTCTTTCAAGAATTTCAACGCAGCCGTTAACTCTTCGTTGATTCCATCCAGCTTTTTTATTTCGGGAGCATTTGCGCTGATATTAGAGAGAACCTCCCGGGCCAATTGTGACTGGGTTAAAATGCTCTCCAAATCCTGAATGAGCGTTCCGATTTCCTTCCCCTTAAATTGCTTTTGAAACTCTGGGGAGGAAAGCAAAGCAAATTTCTCAGCAGTATTTTTTTTTCCTGCTTCGATCCAAGGTGCGCATGTTTCCTGAATGCTGGAAACGGTTTGATCCAGATTCAATCGTTCCGCCTCCGCCTCGGCATTAAAAAACTCTCCGTGTAGGACTAAATAGCACAAGCGGCGCATCATCACAGCCAAATTTCCCACGACTCTTTTGTCCATGGTAAAGGTCATTTTTTTGACAAACTCCACCTCATCTCGATCAATACTCCCATGATTAAAACGATTAAGATTAATATCAAACAACTTAAAGTCAGAAAAACTAACTGCCATGTTCCACCTCACTAAATTATATTATACTATATTATTTATTTTTATAAAACACTTGAGCGCGCAGACGGACGACAGAGAGACGCGGAGGGGGGCGAACAGCCGCTTCTCTGAGTCTCTCTGTCTCCCCGTCTGTTTGACCTGCGGATAAGGAGTTAAGAACGGGTCTTGGTATTAAAATTTGGAAAAATAGATTGAATATATATCATGCATGTGACATAACGCTTATTTATTAATAAAAGCATTATTATAGGTAACATATGACACCTAACATTTCGGGCAGCACTAGTTCTTCATCAATACCTACTTCAATCTTTGAACCTTCCTCTCCAGGCTATTTCGCTATCACCCTAGCCGCGAACGGCAAGTTGGAGGAGCTGAAAAATCTTTACCAAAGCCACCCAACCGCCATTAACTCCCTGCATAAAGTAAGTGCGACAAGCGAGGACTTCTATACTCCACTTCACTACGCTTTTGCCAAAAAACAATGGTCCACCGCAGCGTACCTCATCCAGCAAGGCGTGGATTGGCAAACGTTTTCTATCAAAGCCGGCCAAAGATCAGCTATTGCCATAAAATCCATTAATACTAATCCCAATGGATTAGTCCTTTTGCTCAAGGGACTCCTCGAAACCAATGAACCCATTCAAATCGAACCAATTCTTGATTTAATCACCTCTCACCACATTGCAGTTGAACGCCGCCAAGAAGTCCTCGGTGACAAAGAACTGCGCCATGTTCTCTGTTCCCGAATCCCCCTTGATCAAGCCCTTTTCTTAATGGCATCGCTGCTTGTAGGATCCTATCAATGGAAAGGGATACAGACCGATTATGCGTTTGCACCTGAAAACCTGGATCTTCTCCCCTTTGACGCCACGATCAACTGCAATCAACTGATCGAATATGCTGCCATTCTTACAGGCTGGGCTACACAAAGACGCATGATTGATCTGATCAACCAAGGCGTCATAGCCCCGTCACAAGAAATCCACCAAGAAATTCTCGACCCTAGGACCACCCCTGCAAGAAGAAGAAGGCTGATGATGCCCACAAATCAAGCAAGAGCAGCAAATTTTGGATTGCCTTCGAGATCGGAAAGAAGGCCGTTCAACGTGTCGCAACAAGCGCCTGGAGCAGTTCAGCGAAAGATACTTTTTCTATTGGAAAACGATGGGTTTGTCGACCACTATGCCCTCTTCTTCAATGGCAAAAACGGCCCTCGAGTCATTCACATTACCCAGCAAACGGGAAGTGTTGTATGCGAACCCGCAGAAGAAGCCTTTCGTCAAGAAAGAGCCCAGAATGTCACTTCCGGCATGCCTGAGTGGTTGAATCCTCAAATCTCCCTCCCAACCTTCCTCCCCTAGAGCCTGTCCCGCTGTGAATTCTTGACAACAGACCCTGTCTAGGAATAAGCTACACTCTTTACCACACAGGAGATCACCATGGCTCAAAACTTTACCGAAAGTGTCACGGCAGCTATCGAAGAAGCCTTTGCCATTGCCCAACAGAGAAAAAACACAGAAGTTACTGATAATCATCTACTTTTGGCTTTTTTAAGCGAACCTGAAGGGTACTTCAACTCAATCCTCACTACCCTCAACGCGCAACCCACTTCTCTCGTCGAAAAGTTGGAGGCAGAGCTCAGTCGCCTCCCCACCTACAGCGGGCCACCAGAACCTCCTCAAGCCGGACGCTCTCTCCAGGGGCGGATCACCGACGCACAAGCATTTGCTAAACAATGGAATGACACCTACACAAGCAGCGACCACTTCCTCCTCTCCTACTGGAAAAATGGGGGAGAACCCTTTGCCAAGTGGCGGCAAGGGACAGGCGTCACCTTTAAACAACTCGAAGACATTATCAAAGAGATCCGCGGCGATCGCCACATGGACTCTCCCAACGCCGAATCAAGCCTTAAAACGCTCGAAAAGTACTGTAAAAACCTGACCGCGCTGGCCATGAGCGGCAAACTCGATCCCGTCATTGGGCGCGATGAAGAGATCCGCCGCACGATGCAAGTGCTTAGCCGCCGGACCAAAAACAACCCAATGTTGATCGGAGACCCAGGCGTTGGTAAAACGGCGATTGCCGAAGGCTTAGCCCAGCGAATCATCCAAAACGACGTTCCCGATTCGCTCCGCAACAAGCAGCTCCTCGCCCTCGACATGGGAAGCCTCGTCGCAGGAACAAAGTACCGTGGAGAGTTTGAAGAGCGTCTGAAAGGGATCTTACAAGACATTGAGAAAAGCGAAGGGAAAGTGATCCTCTTCATCGACGAAGTGCACACGCTGATCGGAGCCGGAGCCACAGAAGGGGCCATGGATGCTGCCAACCTCCTAAAGCCCGCTCTTGCGCGCGGAACCCTCCACTGCATTGGTGCCACGACCTTAAATGAGTACCAAAAGCATATCGAGAAAGATGCGGCCCTCGAAAGGCGCTTCCAGCCCGTCCTGGTCAATGAACCAAGCCTCGAAGATTCGATCGCCATTTTGAGGGGCTTAAGGGAGCGTTATGAGATCTTCCACGGCGTCCACATCACCGAGTCGGCAATCCACGCCGCCGTCTACCTTTCCTACCGCTACATCACCGACAGACGTTTGCCAGATAAAGCGATCGACTTGATCGACGAAGCCGCCAGCTTGATCCGGATGCAG
>Ga0207072_1018_pt1 | contig 59201 bp, 52 predicted proteins | sample Alteio_BWMinHeat_68_FD_153570 | JGI IMG/M metagenome (GOLD analysis project Ga0207072, IMG submission 153570) | Enriched cells from forest soil in Barre Woods Harvard Forest LTER site, Petersham, Massachusetts, United States -... | ecosystem: Environmental > Terrestrial > Soil > Temperate forest >... | reverse complement strand
AATAATTACCCTGTTATCAACTAAAATATCCACATATAAAGGTTCTTTGATGATTATTCCCTTATAAGTAACCTGTACAGGTACTTGTCTTTGTATTTTTAAGCCTTGCAATGTGAGTTCATGGCATAATGCTGATTCATATACGCTTTCAAGTAACCCAGGTCCTCCTAATGAACGATGCACTTCTATTGCAGCACCAATTATTTTGTTCGAAAGTATATTTTCCATCTTTGCGCCTTTGCGTCTTTGCGTTTAATTGTCCTCGGCGCGAGTCGAACGCGCGACCTGTTGCTTAGGAGGCAACCGCTCTATCCACCTGAGCTACGAGAACGTGGAGAATCAAGATAATACAAGAAAACGATTCTACTCAACTTTTTTAGTCAGTTCGAGTACTCTAACAAAAAAGAACTTATCCAATGAGGAATTTATGGCAACTGCTGACATCGGCCTTATCGGTCTGGCTGTTATGGGCCAAAACCTTGCCCTTAACATGATGGACCATGGCTTCAAAGTAATCGTCTTTAACCGCACTGTCTCCAAAGTTGATGTCTTTCTCAATGGCCCTGCAAAGGGAACCTCCATGATGGGAGCTCACACTCTTAAAGAATTTATCCAAAGTCTCAAAAAGCCACGCCGCATCATGATGATGGTCAAAGCAGGAGAAGCTGTCGATGAGCTCATTGAAGAACTTCTACCCCATTTAGAGCCCGGAGATATCCTCATCGATGGTGGAAACAGCCTCTTCACCGATACAAACAGACGTGTCAAAGAGCTCAAAGAAAAGAAAATTCTCTTCATCGGAACCGGAATCTCCGGCGGTGAAGAAGGAGCTCGCTATGGCCCTTCCATCATGCCTGGAGGAAATCCAGACGCATGGCCTGCTGTAAAGCCGATCTTCCAAGCCATAGCCGCCAAAGCCGATACTGGCGAACCTTGCTGTGATTGGGTAGGCGATGAAGGCGCTGGACATTACGTCAAGATGATCCATAATGGCATTGAGTATGGAGATATTCAAATTATCTGCGAAGCTTATCATCTGCTTCGACAAGGTCTAAATCTTCAGCCCTACCAGCTGGGAAATATCTTTGCTTCATGGAATGAAGGAAAGTTAAACAGCTATTTAATCGAAATCACCAGCCGCGTCTTCCAACAAAAAGACGAGGATGGCGCGCCGCTAATTGATAAAATTTTAGACGTAGCTGGCCAGAAGGGAACCGGAAAATGGACCGCTATCAATGCGTTAGATTTAGGCATGCCGTTAACATTAATCGGCGAAGCCGTATTTGCACGTAACCTCTCTTCCCTAAAGGATGAACGTGTTAAAGCGAGCAAAATCTTACAAGGCCCCCAAAATAACTACCATGGCGATCGCGACGGTTTCATCGACCAAGTGCGTCAGGCTCTCTACGCCTCTAAAATGGTTAGCTATGCTCAAGGCTTTATGCTCATGCGACAGGCTGCACAAGACTATAAATGGAAACTTAACTACGGAGCTGTAGCTCTTTTATGGCGTGGAGGCTGCATTATCCGCAGTCAATTTCTTGGCAAAATCAAAGAAGCCTATGCTCGTAATCCCGAACTAGAAAACTTACTCTTAGACCAATACTTTAGCCAAGAGATCGCTGAATGTCAGAAAGGGTGGCGCTCAACTGTAGGTACTGCAGCGGAAATGGGTGTACCTACCCCTTGCTTCAATACCTCTTTAGCCTATTATGATGGGTACCGCTGTGCGCGTTTACCAGCCAATCTTCTGCAAGCACTACGCGACTTTTTTGGAGCGCATACTTACGAGCGGATTGATACTCCTCGAGGAAAGTTTTTCCATACGGATTGGATAGGTAGTGGCTCCGGGGTAAGTGCTAGTTCTTATAATGCTTGAAAAAAACAGTTTATCGTTCTAGTATCCAGAAAAAATAAATAGTAGATTTTTTATGGAAAAACTAGAAAGCATCCTTCTTGTAGAAGATGATACTGACATTCAAGAGATTGCTAGGTTAGCACTCTCTTCAATCGGCGGATTTCGTGTCACTGTCTGTAGCTCGGGAGAAGAGGCATTGCAGAAAGTTCTCCACGTCAAGCCACAGTTAATCCTCTTAGATGTCATGATGCCAAATATGGATGGGCCTACAACACTAAAAAATCTAAAACAGATCCCAGATGCTGGTTTTATCCCTGTCGTTTTTATTACTGCAAAAATTCAGGAGAACGAAGTGAAATCCTATAAAAAAATGGGGGTTTTAGATGTTATTCCCAAGCCCTTTGATCCCTTAACATTATCGGAAACTGTCCTCGAAATCTGGAAAAACATGTTAAAGAATACCCAAACTACCATGGACTTTATTCAAGGATCTACATTCAAACCCACTAATAAGTAAGATAGCCTCATGTATGATGCTCTGATCGATACAGCGAATGATGTAATCATAGGCATCGATCTAGAAGGCAAAATCATCTATTGCAATGCTGCTCTAACTAAAGAGTACAGATGGGAAAAAAATGAAATAGTAGGAAAAAATTTTTCTTTGCTTTTGCCAGAGTCTGAATTACATTCATTCGAGACAATTAAAGAAAAAATTCTTTTTAAAGAAGAACAGAAATATTTTGATAGCAGAAGAGTTACTAAAAATCACAATATCGTTTTAATTTCTGTTAATTATTCTCCTATTCTTGACCCCTCAGGAAAAGTTATCGGAATTTCCTCCATTGAAAGAATTCTTCCAGAAAAAATTAAAGTACAAAGAAAAGCCGAAGCGATTGTTGAAACTGCTCCTGATGGTATTATCGTCGTAAATAAATTTGGTCAAATTGTACTAGTTAACGCACAAACAATTAAATTATTTAGATATGATAGAGAAGAATTAATTGGTCAACCCATTGAATTACTCATTCCACAACGCTTTAACGACGTCCATGAACACCATCGAGAAGGATTTTTCAAAGCTCCTAAAGTTAGAGAAATGGGTCAAGGCCTAGAATTATTTGGAAAAAGAAAGGACAATTCAGAATTTCCTGTCGAGATTAGTTTAAGCCCCTTTATTGTCGAAGATACAACCTATGTCTCCGCGGCCGTCAGAGACGTCACTGAAAGAAAAAAAGCTGAGAAAAAATTTAAAGATCTTCTCGAATCAGCCCCCGATGCAACTGTTATTGTGGACAACAGGGGTGTGATACAACTTATTAATTCTCAAGCAGAAAGGTTATTTGGCTACACTCGCAACGAAATGATTAATCAATCTGTCGAAATACTTATTCCTGATCACTTTAAAAAAATTCATGAATCGCACCGAAATAGTTACTTCCAAGAACCTAAAGTACGCGGAATGGGCGTCGGGTTAGAACTATTTGGTAAAATGAAAAGTGGAAAGCAATTTCCTGTTGAAATTAGTTTAAGCCCCCTTGAAACGGAGGAAGGCATACTAGTATCCGCAGCGATTAGAGATATTACTGATAGAAAGAGTGTCGAAACAAAATTAAGAGAAAGCGAACAAAGATTTCGTACTCTCGTTGACAACGCAATGATAAGCATTGTTACTGCTGAAGAAGATGGAACAATATTATCTTTTAACAAAGCTTCCTGTGACATCTTCGGTTATTCTTCAGAATTTATAATTGGAAAAAACGTGCGCATGCTCGTCAGTTTGCAAGAAGCAGAAGAATTAAAAATTAGTAAAGAACTCGTTGAAAACTATTACGAAATCAGATGCAAACGCATGAACGGTGAAATATTTCCCGCCGAAATATCGATCAGTTTGATGAATATTGAAGGCAATGCCAACTTTATTTTTATCACCCGTGACATCACTGAACGAGAGAAACTCAGTAAAATGAAAAATGAATTCATTTCTACCGTAAGCCATGAGCTGCGTACACCATTGACATCTATCCATGGAGCCATTGGCCTTATCTTAGGTGGAAGAGGCGGAGAAGTCTATCCACTCACTAAACAGCTTCTCGAAATAGCTTATCGCAATAGTGAACGGCTGATTGCGCTTGTGAACGACATATTAACCATCGAAAAAATAGAATCTGGAAAAATCATCTGCAATTTAGAAACTATCGATCTGGTAGAACTTATACCTGCTGTTGTTGAGTTAAATCGACTCTATGCTGATAAATTTGATGTTAATCTTATTCTAGACCAGCCCTTCAATACCTTTAAAGTAGTGACTGATCAAAGACTATTGACCCAAGTCATCACCATTTTGCTCTCCAACGCTATCAAATTTTCACCCAAAGGGGAAACCGTTGTAGTAAAACTAGAAAAAAAAGGAAGTATTGTAAGAATTAGTGTCATCGATCATGGACCGGGAATACCAAAAGACTTTCATCCCAAACTTTTCCAAAAGTTTATGCAATTAGACTCGTCAGATATTCGACAAAAAGGTGGAACAGGATTAGGTTTAAGTATTGCAAAGATGATTATGCAAACCTTAGAAGGAAATATTGGTTTTAACTCAGTTGAAGGAGAAGGCTCCACCTTTTATTTAGATATTAAAGAACTAAGAGAATGACATGGAATTTGAACTTAAAAAAACAGACAAATTTCTTATCGTTAAACCTTTAGATAATCAACTTGGCTATTCCCAATGCACTGAATTTAAATCGAAATTCATGGATATCTTAAGCGAAGGTCATCGTCATATACTCTTAGATCTTTCTAAAATAACAAGTCTAGATAGCAGTGGAGTGGGGACTTTAGTCAACGTTGGTCTTAAGACATTGTCTTATACCGAAGGAAAGTTTGCATTGTGCTGCCCTCAAAGCAAAATTGAAGAAATTCTTTTACTTACTCACGTCAATCTACTCTTTCCACTCTTTGCTACTGAAAAAAAAGCCATTGAATCACTTTCTCCTGAAACGGTGGAAAGAAAAGCAATTATGTATCTTGGAAACAATGCTCAAACCTATGAGCTATTGCGTAAACATGGTTTTGGAATAGTTAACTTCGTATTTGCTAACTCCTTAGCTTATCTGGAAGAGATCTTTACCCATCAAGAGGGTACAGCGCTTATTATTGAAGAAGTGTTTATTACTCCAGAACTTACAAAAACATTAGAAAAGCTATTCAAAGGCAAAAATATCCCTCTCATAGCTTTGATGAGCAGTACGCAAAAAATAGCTGAAGCTGCTCAATTAAAAACCAAATATGGCATTTCTCATATCCTAGAACTGCCCCTGCAAAATGATGAAGCCGAGACACTTATTCACGAGATTGTAGGGATAAAGACTAAATCAGATACACCCACCCTACCATTACCTGAAAAGCTCTTTAACGAATACAAAGCCTCGTTGCCCGAAAAATTGCAAAATATCGAAACTTTGATAGAAGCGCTGCTTAACTCCCCCTCAAAAGAGACAGTACAAAACCTTAGACAAGCTGTTCATAAAATAGCCGGAAGTGCTGGCTCTTATGGATATGTCAAAGCTGGAGAAGGTTGCAAGAAGATGGAGGGACAGCTTGACGAAGCACTCGAGAAAAATAGCTACGGCCCTGAATTATTCTCCGAAATCCAACAGTTTTTCAAAACTTTAAAATTTTATTTTAGCGTTCCTCTCCATCGTGACTTAAGCCAAAAAAATGTCGCGATTCAGCCAATTTCGACCGGACGTATTTTTTTAATTACTCAAGATCTAAATCTAATTAATACCTTTCAACATGCTATTGAGGAGACACAAATCTCATTGGAATTTGAAAGTAATCCTGAGACAGCTCTTGACCATCTAAAAAGCCTTTCTTATCGTCCAGAATCGTTGATCGTTGAAAAATCATTTCCTGGAAGCCTTGTCAAAGGATTCGATATCGTCCATGCATTTAAAAATATTATGAGTAGTACAAATGTTAAATTTGGTTTGATTGTAGAAGAAGAAAGTCTAGAAGATAATTTAAAAGCATCAAAAGAAGGCATAGACTTTATTCTAAAAAAGCCCGTCTCTTTAAAGAATATAGAGCAACTTCTTGAGAAATTTACCATTCACAAGACTAAATCATCCTATAAAGTGCTTATCGTCGATGATGATATAGACGTTTGTCAAGCTATAGCGAGCGCTTTAGAGGAAGTTAATATAACTGTGATGATACAGTCCGATGAGACAAAAATCTTAGATACATTATACCAATTCCAACCCAATCTTCTCTTATTAGATATTCAAATGCCCAATTATGATGGATGGTCATTGTTAAAAACATTGCGTACAGATATCCGTTATGAAAAGCTAAAAGTTATTATCATTACAGGTACTTATAAAGATGTGTCAGAATTACGTAGAAATCATCAGGAAGATTACGATGACATATGGAGTAAGCCTTTAGAAAAAACCTTATTACAACAAAAAATTGCCAAGTTAGCTCAATACTCAGCCATACCCGCTGAATCAATGGAGAAGATCTTCTCTTCATTACTCCCACAGCACAAATTTCAGACTACCTTACAAAATCTATTGAATAGTAGCAGCGATCAAAGCAAAAATCATTTCTTAGTTATTTTTGGAAGTGTGGATTATAAGAATATAAAAATGGCAGGACGACATATTATTGAAGAGTATCTCATATCTTGCGAAAACCTTTTGAATCAGTATATTACTCACGATACCCTTAGAGGTTATTTAGGTGAAGGACGTTTCGCTTTTTACTTTTCAGGAATCTCATTACAAAAACTTGAACCCCTTCTAGATAAATTTATAGAAGAGACGGAGTATAAAATTAGCTATAAAGCAGAAGAAGTCGTTTTCACAACCTTCTCAGCCCTAGCTCTCGCATTCTCGCCTACCGAAACTACAGCCGAGAAGCTTATTCCACAAGCACTCACAGCCTTCGAAAAAAACATCCTTCTCCCTAGCCAAAAAATTATAGTATAAGTTTATTGAACTCGCTTCGCTCGTTCAATAAAGTTGAAATCGATCCTGAGAGGAAGAAGTGGCTTTCCTAATTGATGAAAGGTCATCATTAGGCGTTGGAAGCAGCCGCCAATCTTTCTCTTTGTTGACCTGAAACCAAATAATACCTTGCAGTTTCCATTTTTGGCTGGTTGCAATGGCTTCATTAATCCACTGAATTTTTTCTTTGCTTGAACCTACTGTAGCAGTCTCAAACACTATAATGGGTTTCTCGGAACTCATTTTTTTAAGTTGGTTATAAATGGGTGTAAAAATGGTTTCGAAGCTACGTGAAGGAGTCCCCCAATTATAACCGTCCATGCCCAAAAGGTCGACGTAGTCATCTCCTGGATAATAGCTTAATACCAGATTCCATTTATCTGGAGGAACAGAATCCACATTAGGACAAAACGCCCAAAGGGCATTAATGACCTGATTTTTTTTGAATAATTCAACGACATATTTAAATAATTTCACATAAGTTTCTGGACTATGTGAATCGTAATGCTCTTTATCTGTTCCCCAATGGTATGCCTTAAGGTTCATTTCATGAGCAAATCGCATCATCATTGGCTTTGCAAAGGATTTGATGGTCTGTGCCATATTAGTAATATAAATATCATAGTTTCCATTCAAGATCTGTTCGGCTGGTATATTGGTGGGTTCCCAAGTCATGCAGGGAACTGCTCCATATTTCCAAATGGACTCTAGAGTTAATGTAGGGGATTCTTGTTTATCTTGAGGTAGTTTGGGCCACTGTAAGTAGAAAGAGATGAGTTGTGGTTGTAAAGTTGTTTGTTGAATCAGTTCTTGTATTCTTGGCTCTAAAATAGGATATCCCTCTAGCCCAAATCCCCAAAAAATAGGTGCAGAAAATAGGTTTTGGCTTAGCACAAAGCTTATAAAAATAATCAACCGAAACATGGTTCCTCATCGGGATTATTAAAGTAATAGACTGATGAGACCATAAACAGATTGTAAAAACACCAAAGAATATTAACTAGTAAGCCAAAGAAGGGTTCTCTTTCGTAGTAGAGGCGTTCGAATCCCCAAACAATAGCTGCTAAACAGGCAAAAACGATTAGAGTTTGTGCCCAGATGTCTATAAGAGGCAAAATGTTGATTTTTTCTTTAGGAGTCACTGTAAAAGAACTTTTAATACCCAATAGTGCATAGAGTGTTGCCTTCATCAAAATAGGAAAAGAAATTACGGTTATCAGCATGCCATTTAACATATGGAGAGGTGTGAAATTTCTTAAGTAAAGAGTCCACAAAGCCATTGTTAAGGAAAGAGCTATATAGGGGAGAAAAACTAAAATATAGACTTTAGTATCTAAAAAATAAGAGGGGATATTGAAAAATATAAAAATAATCGGAAATATAAACATAATGAAAAAAAACCAACCCACAAGATAATGTGAGCCTGATAAAAAATATTCCCACCATTTAGCTAACGAAAATTTACGAAACTTAGTGAAGAAATAGTAAGGTAACTTAAATCCTAAACTTAAGGTACCTAAGGACCAACGAAACTGCTGTTTAAAATAGGCTCCCAAGTCTTCTGGACCCATTCCAAATGCGCAAATCTTATTATAATAGAGTGTTCTCCATCCATTCATATGCAATTTGAGCGACGTAGCAAAATCTTCTGTGACTGAAGTTTCATCAAATCCTCCCACAGACAGGAGAGCCTCTGCGCGCATAAGAACATTTGTACCGCAACAAAACATCGCATCGCGTAGTCCTTTTCCTTCGCATATATACTCAAAAAAAATGATCTGCTGCAGTCCTGAAGCCCTCGCGACCCGATTTGTTTCAAAGTTGGTGTAATACTGGGGAGTTTGAATAAAGGCTACCTTTGGAAACAGCTCCATGTATGCGACTAGGTTTTCAACAAAGTCTGGAAGGGGGTTCATGTCAGCATCAAAAATGAGAAGGTATTTTTCAAGTGCATTATCCTGTTGACTTTGATAAGGTCGATAATCGAGGTTTTCAGGTACTTTTCCATTCTTAAAGTTAAGAAAATCATTAATGATGCCTGCTTTAGCTCCTCTCCTATCTCGTCTGAAAAGGTTGATCCCAAAGCGCTCACACATCTCTTCAATCTTAAGTCGATAGACCTTTACTTTCTCTGGAGCCATCCAAGGCTTATCATATGGAGAATCATCTAATAGATAGAGATTCTTATTGGGATATGACAAATTATATAAACATATTAATGTGTCATGAATAACTTCTAGAGGTTCTTTGTACGAAGGTAAGACAATTGCAATGGGTGGATAGCTAGTTAATGGCGGAGGAGGTTGTAGAGCAATATTTTCTCTCTGTCGCCCTATTGTGGCAACCAATGTAAGAAAGTAGCCTATTGTATGCATAAAGCCAAAAATTTCCGCGACCAGTAATAGGGATGCGAGGGCTTTGTCATACCAAGGGTAGTCTGCAATAATAAAATAAGTGATGCGTACGCATAAGTACAAAAAAGTTAAGGCTAAACTTAAAAAAATCAGAGCTGTAATCAGTCTGCTGTTTATCTTACTCTTACGCATAGACTCCCTTAAAAGCGATAATCTACTGTACACCACAAGCCATTGGCATCCCATTGTGGAGAACGATGCACATAGCCTACAAGATCAAATTTCCAATGGTAATAAAACTCATATTGCCACTCGCCCTTGACTTCCCAATAGGGGTTGTGCTGAGTGTCATCGCCAAAGGCAAACTTGATATCATAGAAACAAATAGGTGCCCCACAAAATTCTAGGAGGGCAAAATCGTGGCGAAATTCAAACTGAATCTGCCCCAGGCCGTAGTTTTGAGGTGCCCAATAGGGATGGATGATATCGATTGTCTTTCCGGCTGCATTAGTGATGAAGATATTGGTGTGGGCCGTATCGCGGTATTCTCCTGTGATAGAGGCTTTAAATACATTGGGGTATTCTGTGAAGGCATAGGCAGCAGTAACGAATCCATGTTTTAGGTTGTTGTTATCGTTGTAGATTAAGTACTCGTAATAAGAATTGACCTGAAGTTTATGCGTCAGGTTAGACTGAATTTCAATCCAGCTAATTTTACCTTGTGTGTTTTGTTGTAGGTTAAAGAAATTGTAGATCTCGTCGCGTTTTTTATATCCAAATCGTACGATAGCGTTGTCATAGAGATTGAGAGAGAGTTCGGCGTTCCAGGTAAATGTGGGCTTAAAATGCTGCAAATATTGTTTGTTTGTGGCTCCTAGAACACCTGAGATATAGGGGTTAAAACGGCCATTCCATTCGAGAGTTTGTCCATCAGCAATATGAAATTGTCCGTCATAATAGGTGTGCTCGATCCAGCGTCGTTGCGCAAAACGTAGATGGTGATTGCAGGTCATAGGATAGGTGTATGCGCCTATAATTTCGTATCTGCCTATTTGTGCAAGATCTCCGTATCCTCTCTCTTGCCACCAGTCGTAGTTGAGGGTAGCGTTGGAGCAGTATTGCATCTCCTCTCTCTCTAAAGCCATGGCAGCAAGTGTGTGGAGAGGATTGTCGTGCAAAATATCTCTATAGAGTTCTATGGGCTCTTCACAGAGTCCTAACGAGCATAGCGCCTGAGCGTATTCAAATTTCCAGATGGCGTTCCCGGGATCAAGGCAGCGCAACTCTTGATATTCATGGAGAGAGTGGATAATGCGTCTATTCCATGCACGTCTAAGAGCTGTCATTTCGAGCCAGATTTCTCTGTACAAAAGGCAATTAGAGGTCTGATTAAGCAGCTTGCAAAAGTAATTCATTGAAAGATCAAAGTACCTGGCCCAGAAGGCAACTCGGGCTTGTTCTAGTCTCGGGATCGGATTGCAAGGATTTAAATTGATGAGTTCGTTGTAATGTTCTAAGGCAATATCATACTGTTTATCCCAAGATAAGACGCGAGCACGGCCTAAGAGATATTTGGCATTTAGCGGAAATACGTCCAAAAGCTCTTCGTAGAGTTCATAAGAGCTGAGGTACTCGCGTTTACTGGAAAGCGAATCGGCTAAGTTGAGTTTGGCAGGGAGGAAGTCAGGATCTTTTTGAACGGCCGCCTGATAAAGTTCGATCATAGGGTCAAGAAGGCCCTCTTCCGCAAATTGATCAGCCCAGACTTGGAGATCTTGAGCGTAGGCATAGTCTTGGATAATTTGAGAAACATCTAAAGTACATTGATTAAGATAGAATTCTGCAGCGATTTTTGTGGAACTATCTTGCAAAGCGGTTTGGAGAATAGTTTCTGCAAGGCTGATATCACCTAACTTAAGATAGCTCTTTCCTGCGCCTAAAGAGGCTTGGCCTGCGTATTCAGGATTATTTGTAAATGTTAAATATATCCTTAAAGCATCTTCAAAGTAGTCCATTTTGTATAATAACTCTGCCCTATCTAGCTGATAGTCGATAGTGCACGGATAGCACTCCACTAATTGATCAGCGATGGCAAGCGCCGCTACAAAGTCGTTCTGGTATTTTTTAATAGTTAAAATTTTATTTAGTAAAATTTCTTGATACTCAGGATGTAATGAAAGTTGCTTACAGGCCATTGTTTCTGCTTCTACAAATCTCTGTGTAGCCACTAATACATCGACAACATGAGTAATGGCTTCGATGGAGTGAGGATTTTCTGCAAAGTAATTACTGTAAATCCTCTCTGCATTATAGAAGTCTCCCCAGCTCATCATCGCGCTTGCAAAGGCCAAACGCACTTTTTCTGAGTTTGGACGCTGTGCAAGAATATAAACAAATCGTTGATGGCTTCGCTCAAAATAGCCTAGCGAATCCTCTAATTGAGCCAATTTTAACTGTAGTTCAAGAGAATTTGGAGGTACTGATATGCGGCCAAGTACCCATACAGCTTCGGGATAGCGTCTCTCATTGACATAGATTTGAGCCACGTCCAAAAGAAGTTCTGGATTATTTGGACTTCGAGCCAAGAGCTCTCCATATTGCTGAAGGGCTTCTGCATACGTTCTTTTTTTGTAGCTATCAAGATGAGCCAGTGAAAGTCTAGCCTCATAGTTGGACATCCAATCTTCTCTTTGAATTAAGCTAGGGTTTTTTGGTTCTTCAGGATGAGATATAGACCACTGAATTCTCTGTACTTCTAAGTAGACCATAGCATCGTCAGGGCGCTGCTTTAAAAGTATTTTATACTGTCTAAGGGCCTCTCGAAGAGTCCTACGATTTGCTGATAAAGCCTGAGCGTAGGCCATCCTAGCTTCATAATCGCTTACCTGGTCATGTTCTTGAACAAGAGAGATAGGTTTTTCCTCCGCTTGAACAGTGCAGAAAAAAGTAATGAGAGTTATGAGAAAAAGTAAAAAATTATTTTGTTTCATCGTTCTGCTGTTTTTCCAATTGTATAATGCGACTATATTCTTCTGCAGCCTTATCAAATTCTCCATTAGCCGTCAGCCATCCTGCAAGCTCTTTGCGGGCCCAAATATCTTTAGGATTAAGATCTACATAGTGCTTATACCAGTAGACGGCTTTAGGAAAATCCTTCAATTCTCCATACGAATGACCTATTCGAGAAATAGCTAACGAATTTTTTAATCCTTTGTCAAGGCTCTCTTGATAAAGTTGAGCGGCTTCTGCCCATTGCTTGTTTTGATACTCATTTTCAGCTTTGCGAAAAAGTATCCACTCAGGATGTTTATTAATGTAAACCAGATGCGCTGTAATCACAGTAACAATACTCATGATGCCAAGGGCTATGCGTTGTTTAAGGACTATTGAAAAGCGCATTTTACTCTAATGTTTTTTTCAGCTGCTCAGCTGCTTCTTGATGTTTTCCTGCCCAAGTTAGTACCATGGCATACTTTCGAATCAGTTGTGTATCATCAGGGTGCCTAGCGACCAGATCTTTATAGATAGCAAGAGAGTCATCATATTTTTTTTGCCAAGAGTAGATTTCGGCAAGCTTAAGCAGTATCGCATCTTTTTTATCCGGCAGTTGATTTAAATATTTATTATAAATTGCCTCAGCTTCGGGATATTTTTTTTGTGTGAGATAAATATCGGCAATAAGAAGATCGATATCGGGAGTTTTATTCTTACTAGGTATTTTATCTAAAAAGCGGAGAGCTGCGGCATAGTCTCCTTCATAATAGTACACCTTAGCCATTTCTATTTGAGCTTCGGTCAAATCAGGCTTTTCTCTTAAGATTTTCTGGTACTCTACCAAAGATTCCTTATACTTTTTTAGATAGCTCAAGACCCGAGCATATTCTAGACGTGTTTGCCAGTCGTTGATTTGAGGAGGATTTTCCCCAAAAAGGCTGGTAGCAATAAGAATGAAAAAAAGTCCTCTAAAAAGATTAAACATGGTACCTCTCGCTAAATTACATAACCTTTATCATATAAATTTATTCTTGAAAAAAGTTAAATGATAGCTAATTGGATTTTAAGGGCATTATGTTACGGCTTCCATACCTCGGTGCAACAAAAGACAATGAGGTCTGCGAGTATCTTTTGTTAAAAATTTCGCCCCGATCGGCCCTGATTGCCATTCCTCATTGGGTGATGAATCGAACAACCTTACATCGAAACGACAACTTTAATCTTTTTTTAAATAATTATTTTTACGATCGAAAAACCTCTACCAAAAGTTTAGAAGGTACGGTTACTCCTATCGAATCCTACCATTCAGGATTTGGTAATCTCTATAAAATACAGTTTGAAAAAACTCTAGAAGCCCATTATCTCTTTTCTAAGATGCACAAAACCATCGATTTTGAATCCTCATTTCTCGAACTGATCAAAGATTCACTTTTTCTCAAAAATGGCATCTATGTCTACGTGAAACATCTAATACCCTTCTTTTCGCGCATCTTAAAAATTTCAAAGAGCCGCTACAATTCAGTTAAGGATATGATGTTACTCGATATCCACTCACATATCCTTGCCCATATCATTCAATTAGAAACGTTATACAATGCTTTAAAATCAACGAGTATAGAACTATATCAACAGGTTGATCTCGAAAAACTGCGCGAAATCACTCAATCAGAAATCAACAAGCAGTTATTTGAAATTACATTTGACAGTTTAGATGAAATTAAAAAGACAAAAGAAGAAAGGTCAGAACTCTATTCTATCCGTTCCTACCATGTCTACCTAGACGCTATAAAAACCCTAGAAGAGCGGCTCTACACAAACTATAACAACCTGGTAATACTTTACTCTAAATTTTCAGCATAAAGAATCATCCATTCAAGAGACGAATCGTTATACAGAATAAGAAAATGATAATCTTTGTCAGGCGCATCCGGCACATTTTCAGTAACTACCATCGCTTTATTAAACTGCACAAGATCTTCATCTTTTAGAGTATTAAACCAATCTGATTCGTCGGGATTACTCTCTTCAAGCTTCCATACAGTGCCATTACTTAAAGTTACTTCGTTATTTGTATGCTGAGTAATCTCCAACTGTATTTTAGGAGCACCAACCAATTCCGCTAAAAAGTCTATATGAAAGCGTTTATTTACCAGATACATATATTCAACTTCTGAACTGCGAATAAAAACATTAGCAAATTCAATGCGATTTCCTACTTTCCATTCTGAGAGCTGATACTTCTTAGCTAAAATACTATTAATTGGAATATCCCAAACACTTCCATCATTTAATGTGAATTTAAAATCATGTTCTGAAGATTGGATATCTTCTATCCATCTAAGTGGTGTGACGTTATTTGGATTTATTTGACCATATAATGTTAAGGGTAGTAAAGCTGCAATGAATACTAATAATTTAGCAAACATATTAACTCCTTAATATAATATCACTTCTATTTAAATTATATTCTTACAAATAAGTTGAATATTTGCAACTAAAGCGATAATTACTCAAGGTGAAAGAGCGGCCAGCGGCTCAGCAAGTACCCAATAAACGCCCCGCTTAAATGCGCTGTATTAGCTATTCCCGGAGAAACCGACATATCAAAAAAGACCTCACCCATAAACGAAAAAACCTGCAAGAGCGCCAATCCTCCAATAAATAAAAAAATAAAGCGAATGGTCGATGCCTGCAATTGGTAACCTTCCCAAGGAGCTCTCCTCTGCCTCTGCCAGATAAAAGCCAGCATAGCGCATAAAACTCCCGAAATCCCTATGAAATTTGCCCCCGTCATCAAGTACTGAGCAGTATTTGAAAACAGCGCTGAAATAACTATAAATGCAACTAAACGCCACGATCCCAGGCTCATCTCCAGCTGTCGGCCTAAGACAAGCAGCCAAAGCATATTAAACAACAGATGAAAAATATCTCCATGCAAGAAAATAGGGCTAATAGGTCGCCAAATCTCTCCCTGACGCAACTTTTCAAATAAGGGGGCTTTAAACTCTTCTTCAGTAAATTTACCTCTCAAATAACTTACAGTGATAGGATAAAGTCCTGTCCACATAGGCGTCTCATAAACAGAGCGAAACATCTGCTGGCCCTCAGTAGGAAGGCTGCTGGGAGTCCTTAAAGCTGCAATCCCATACTTATCAACAAGGGTATCCACCTCTTCATAGTTCTGTGGGTAATCATAATAGAGCATCTTTTTTGTAGGAGAACTTAACAAAGGAACCTGAGGCAAATTGGGAAGGGGAGGCTGGATAGTTGGCGCACTCCATTCGCTCATGAAATAGATCAGCGTACACGCAACTAGCAGGTAAAATGTTAAATGTCCTAGAGGCTTTTGAATAGGAGGAGGATAGTTTGGAGTAGGTGGAACTGGAACCACAATCTCTTCTTTCTTTTTCTCAACATAAGGGGGAAGAGTATCCTCACGTTCTAATATCTCATATACCTTGGGAACATCATCTTCATCGATAATCCAAAGCTCACATTTTACTGTCCCATACTCGTCGCTCCCCCAGTCATTATTAAGCTCTGTCTCTAGGGTATGCTGGATATTTTGGCTGGTTAAAAAGCTATCGATACGGCGCGCTCTCTCTAGATCTTTAAAAGTAGCGATTAACCGCATGACTGAAGCTCACTTTGAATCTTTTGCATCACTTGACTAGTAGCTAACCCTGGGATTCTATCCACCAGATGTAGGCGACCTCCACACTCACGCACAACGTCTGCTTCAATACAGTTTTTACCATATTCAATGCCATTCACATGAACATCTGGACGGATGATACGCAGTATCTCTCTAGGATCTGTCTCTTCAAACCAAGTAACATAATCGACCCAGCCCATAGCTGCTACCATCTGCAAGCGGTACTCCAGAGGAATAATGGGACGCGATGGGCTCTTATATTGGCGGATAGATTCATCACTATTGAGAGCCACTATCAGCACATCCGCTACTTTTGACGCTTCATACAAAATGTAGAGATGTCCGGCATGCATTAAATCGAACGATCCATTCAGAGTAGCAATCGTAGCATTAGCTGTGCGCAAGCTCTGAACAGTTTGAGTCAACTTTTCAGGGAGAATGCGCTTCTTTTTCCAAGCCTCTTGCCAGGGGAGTGCTAACTCTTCAGGTTTCATTGTTACCTACGGAAATGCTAGTTTAAAGACATCATCATAATGATCTACAAAATAGACTTTTAGGCCCTTTTTTAAATAGTCTGGCAACTTTTCATAATCCGGTAGGTTATCCATCGGCATAATAATTTTCTTTAATCCTGACCGTTTTGCAGCGACAAATTTTTCTTTGACTCCGCCTATAGCCAATACCCTACCCGTTAAAGTCAACTCTCCTGTCATGCCTAGATCTTCTATCACAGGAATACCCGTCAATAAGGACGTTAATGCCGTTGTTATGGTAACACCTGCCGATGGGCCATCTTTAGGCGTTGCTCCTTCAGGCATATGCACATGGACAGCTGTCTTTTCAAAGAATTTATATCCCGGGGCATACTTTTGTAACGCTCCATGCAAATAGCTCCAAGCGATTTCGGAAGACTCTTTCATCACTGCCCCAGCCTGGCCGGTAAGCTTCATCTCAGTCTTATCGGAAGGGACCTTAATAGCCTCCACATAAAGAGTGGCCCCACCGAGGGCTGTCCAAGCTAAACCAGTACATACACCCACTGGAGTCTGCTCATAGAAGCGGTCTGAAGTATGCTTTGGCTTGCCAAGGTAGGTGATAAGATTTTTTTCATTCAGGGAATGTTTAGTAGGCTTCTCTCCCTCTTTTACTACCTGTACAGCGACTTTACGCATGATTCTTTTAATTTCATTCTCCAGATTTCGCACTCCAGCTTCTCGCGCATAACCGGTGATAAGCGAGCTGATGGCCCCTTTTGTGAAGGTGATCTGGTTGGGTTTCAGTCCCATGGCTTTACGGTTGCGCGGAATCAAATATTTATTTGCTATTTCGATCTTCTCTTCCTGGATATAACCTGACAAACGCAAGATATCCATCCTGTCGCGCAGGGGAGAAGGAATCGTATCCAACACGTTTGCAGTCACAATGAAAAGTACATTGGAAAGGTCGACACGCACGTCCAGATAGTGGTCTAAGAACTCGCAATTCTGTTCAGGATCCAGTACCTCCAATAAAGCTGAGGCGGGGTCTCCCTGATAACTCGATCCCATCTTATCCACTTCATCCAGCATGATCACAGGATTCATCGTCTTGCAATATTTCAAAGCCTGGATAAGCTTGCCGGGCATCGCTCCCACATAGGTACGTCGATGTCCTTTGATCTCAGCCTCATCACGCATTCCACCGACAGAAAAGCGAAAAAACTTACGGTTAAGAGCCCTGGCAATGCTTTTTCCAATACTGGTCTTACCCACACCTGGAGGTCCCACTAAGCAGATAATGCTGCCTTTAACACCGCCAGTTAATTTACCGACGCTAATAAATTCCAAAATGCGCTCTTTAATGTCTTCCAAGCCATAATGGTCCTCGTTTAAGACAGCTTCTGCATGCACAAGATCGTGGCACTCTTCGCTGTTTATGCCCCAAGGAATAATCGTCAGCCAATCTAAATAATTGCGGACTACGCCATATTCAGCTGAATGCATCTCAAGCACATTTAGCTTGGCCATTTCGTCCTGAATCACTGTCAATGCATCAGGTGGAACCTTTCTCTCTTTCAACCGCGCTTCGAATTTTTCTCTATCAAGGATTTTCTCCTCTTTTTCTAAGCCCAGCTCTTTCTTAATCGCCTTCAACTGCTCTCGCAAAAAGAAGTCCTTCTGAGTCTTCGCCACCGCAGCATCAATCTTCTGAGTAATGCTTTGCTGAAGAGCGCTAATATCATGTTCTTTTTTCAGAAGTTCTAAGGTTCTTTCCAATCGCTTTTGAATGTCGATCGTCTCAAGAATGCTCTGAAGCTCTTCTTTTGAAGCAGTAGTCAATGCCACTGCATAATCGGCCAATTTACCAGGTTCAGTAAAGTCCGAATGGCCTAAAAAGATCTGAAGCTCTTCCTTATAAAGGGGATTCAACTTTAACAGATCTTTAATCATCGAGATAATGCTAATCGAATAGGCCTTTGTCATTTCGTTTTCGGCAGGAATCTCTTCACAAATGCGAACACGAGCCTTCAACTGAATGGGGTCTGCTACCTGCTCGATAAAGTTAAACCTTTTTTCCATCGACAAAACGACCTGAGCTCCGCCTGCGTCCATTGGAATAATGCGCAAAATACGCGCTAGCACTCCAACGTTATAGAGCTGGTCAAATGTAACCTTGTAGATGTCGGTGATATCCGTTCGAGTCAGCATTAAACCTACGTACTTATGTTCGCTCTGGGCAATTATCTTTAGCGCTTCATAAAGAGGACCAGGTTCAATCACAATGGGAGCTGCCATTCCGGGGAAGAAAGGGCGCTTAGTCAGGGGATAAATATAAATCTCATCGGGAGAATTATTTAGAAATGCGTCTGCTTTTTTGGCAGCATCAATGGCTTCAAGTATTAAAGCCTCAAGATCTTGCGAAGTAGGAGCTTCTTTTGACAATCTAACGCCTCGTTTCTAGGTCTGAATAACAGAGTAAGTATAGCCCCCACTGCAATTCCTATCAAGAGAATCCTACTCGAACTAGTTAAAATTAAAATTTAATAACAATTAATAACTATGTAATAATAAAATTAGTAAGAGGTTAATTATGTCTAGTATTAGTGATAAAAGACAGAATGAGACGTTTGGTGTAATCAAACAAGATTATAAAAGTTCAAAAGCAATTATTAATACAAGTCATCAGCAAAATATAAAACATATTGATAGTAATTCGGCGCTTACTTTACAAAAGAATGCTTTAGATAATATTAAGGTTATCTATAATGCTGCTAATAAAGAAATTGGAGATCTATATAAATCAGAAGGAAAGTATAATTCAAAAGTTGCCAAAAAAGTAGAGGAAATTCACTCAAAAACTCAAAAAGCCCTCGGAGAGGTTATTGCTAACTATAATATAGGTGTTATTACAGAATTTGTAGAAAAAAATAATAATTTTTCAAACGAACAAAAAGAGACAGTTCGCCAATATATTCAAGTCTTTGCTGCAGGACAATCAATCCCTGGAGAAGCAAAAGACATTTTTATGAGTCTTATTAAATTAAAAGGCATACCCGCTTCAGTCAGAAATTCCATTAAAAATACTCTCAAGAGAGCAGCAATTACCACTGCATTAAAAATATTTACAAGTTCAATAGGATTAAGAATAATACCCGAAAAGAGTGCTCTACAACAAAAAATAGATTTAGCCATTAAGGTTAATGCAGCATTTCTTGATGGAAAACAAAATTTTTTAATAAATATCAAAGAAAACTACAATGAACAATTTAAAAAGACATATCCGGATCATGAATTTAAAGAATTACCTCTTATCCATCAAGAAGAACACGAGAAAATTCAAAATGATTTTCAAACTACTTTAGCAAGACAGGCCAATGTTGCTGGCGCAGCTGGTATTTATATCGTAGGCCAAGAGTTTCATCCAAAAAAAACCAAAAAGCAAATTCAATCCTTTATTGCTCAGCAAAGAAACCTTGAAGAACGACCTGTCATAGAAAAACCAATAGAATTAGAAGTGATAGGGTTAAAAGGAGAGTCAAGAAAAACAAATTTAAGAACAGTGCATACTCCATTTAATAAACATTTCGATGAAAAGATCGGTAATTCAAATTTTGAAAAAATAGCAGGGACTGGTGGATTAGGGTCTTTAAAAAGAGGCGAGCACATAGTGAACGGATTTGTCTGTGAGCTTTACGAAGAAGGAAAAGATACTCCTGAAAATGTCATCCTTCGTCACGGAATCTTAGCTTATCGCTTTGAGCCGAAACAAGAAGTGCGAAAAGAAATTGCTAATCAGATGGCAAAAGAAATCCTCACAGCAGCCATAAAAACCAACATGCTAAATTCTGGCAATACTTTGGATGAAATTTCACAAAAACAACCCTGGCAGCAAACGATAGTTTCGATCAGTCTAGTTACACCGGATATGTTGCGTAGCGCCATTGAACAGCTAGAGAATCTCTTTCATGGTACAGACTTTAAGGCCTGTGAAGAAGCATTGTGGAGAGCTCAGAAAGAAGCTTTAGATTCATTTCAAGGACAGACAATAGAAATCGAAATCGATAACAAAAAAATCAAAGTAGAACTAGATATCATTTCTTTGAATACTGGAGTAAACATAGGGGCTGTCTTAGGAATGGGGTCTTTGGAGCAATGGGAATCAGTCGCCACAGCTGTCCATCGATTAGGCAAAATATGTGAACGATTTCCAGATGATCCTGAAATTCAGAGTCTACTCAAAGATGCCAAGCGGTTATGTCGAACACCTATATCCTACCTAACTACAGGAAATCAACATGAACTAGCCGCTAAAGTACAATTACTCACAAATGAACTCAGTAAAAAGTTAAAGGAAACTGGAAATAGTGGCATCATCTCACTTATTAATTGCATGAGTGGTAAAGACCGCACAGGCATATGCATCGCAACAATATTCACATTCATGGAAATGAAAAAAATCTTAGGCCATATTCCCACAACTGAAGAAATGGCAAAACCTGAAAATCAAGATCTATTCGTCAGAATCTATAAGCAGATGCTTGCTAAATATGGCGGATTGGAAATTACCAAGCTCAATACGGGTGCCTATGGTTATAAAGTCGGAAAAGAGGCTATGCTCTATCCTAATTCTAAAGAATGGCTCAAAGGTGTAGAAGAAATAGATGATGCATATGTACAGATTGCACTTGAATCGGGAACTACTAGCGGTTAATTCACGCGTTGGTATATTCTATAAGCTATGTTAAAAGAATCTCCCCTTGCAAATTATCGCGAAGCAGCCGAAGCGCACGAATCTGCACATCTTCACCCAAAAGCGGCTTTTTCCAAAGACCATCAAAGGCTGAACGGTCCGGAAGACGATCATCGGCTTCCCTATAAAAGAGATGTCGACCGCATCGTACACTCCAAAGCCTACATGCGCTATTCGGATAAAACGCAAGTTGTCTACTTAATGGACAGCGACCATATCACGCATAGAGGACTGCACGTACAGCTCGTTAGTCAGTTTTCACGGGGGATTGCGGAAATCCTGCGTCTCAACACAAACCTTGTTGAAGCCATAGCCCTAGGGCATGATGTGGGACATCCTCCTTTTGGACACGAAGGAGAAGGGTATCTCTCCAAAATCTCTGAAGAATATACCGGCCATCCCTTTGCTCATCCATGGCAATCCTGTCGTCTTTTTTCGGAAATAGAGCCTCTTAACTTAGGCCTGGCCGTCTATGACGGATTTCTCTGCCACGATGGGGGAATGCGCGAATCTCTACTCACACCGCGCTATGGAAAGACCTGGGCAGACCATGCAGTGGATAAACAGGAAAAACTCAATGATACAGACGGCACCATCATCCCGATGTCGCTAGAAGGCTGTCTGGTTAAGCTTTGCGACACGATGAGCTACGTTGGAAAAGACATCGAAGATGCCATAGGGCTAGGCATTATTGCTCGTAGCCAAGTTCCTGAGACTCATCTGGGAAACACCAATCGGGAAATCCTAGGCAACCTAGCGCGCGACATCATTCAGCACAGCTATAATAATGACTATATCGCTATCTCAGAGAAAACCTTCAACGCTCTCCATGAGCTGCGCAACTTCAACTTCCAGCATATTTACATCCATCCAAAACTAAAGGTGGAGTCCAAAAAGATCGAAAAGGGCTATCGAATCCTTTTTCAGCACTTCTATGAGGAACTTCAGAGTCAAGGACGAACAAGCTACATCTGGAAAAATTTCCTCGTCAATAAAACTGACATCTATCAGAAAACCGACCCAGCTCAAATTGTCATCGACTACATTGCGGGAATGACGGACCACTTTTTTGTGCGAGCCCTCGAAAAACTCGTAGTCCCGATGAGGATCGAACAGTGGCATACTCCATAAGCAGCTCTCTGCTCATCGACACCTCCACAGAACAAGGGTTTATCGCTGCAATTCGCAACGACAATCTGCTCTTTCATGCTTCTCTGGGGGGAACATTCGACAGCGCTCAAGCCGTTATCCCTCTTCTGGAAAAACAACTTTCCGAAAATGCTCTGCAACTCTCCGACATGGAGGCCATTACTGTCTCCATAGGCCCTGGCTCCTACACAGGCATACGTATTGGAGTCATCATCGCAAAATCACTAGCCTACGCTCTGAAAAAGCCGCTTATAGGTGTTCCTAGCGTCGAACTCTTCGCTCCTCACTCCACCGAAATAAGCTCATTCGCCGTTCTGCTTGATGCCAAAATGGGTGGGGTCTATTGTGCCTTTGGCAATCACCAAGACGGAAAAATCATCTTCGAACCGGCATTTACTGTAGCCATCGACCAGCTACCCACCACACTTAACGGAGTTCAACTGATCGTTTCTCCCCACACCGCCAAACTGCGGGAACGCTCACCCTTCCTACGTCAACTCTTTTGGCAAGACGCTCTACCCAACCCTCAACTTCTCTGGCAAAACGGCAAATATCGCTGGCAAAAAGGGGAATTTTCAACCGACGCCACTGTCAATATTCTCTATTTACGGCGCTCTCAAGCAGAAATTGAACGGGATGCAAAGGAGAACTCTTGAACTATTTCTTCCATCTGTAGTAATATAAAATGAGTTACTTAAGTAAAAAATCAAAGTTAAGGATGGCAACTAAATGACAGCTGTTAAAGTACGTGTCGGTGAATCTATCGACAAAGCATTACGCGCCCTAAAAAAACGTCTTGATAAAGAAGGCGTCATGAAATCCGTTAAAGCACACCGTTTCTATTCCAAGCCTTCGATCAAAAAGCGCGCCAAGTCGAAAGCAGCTTTAAAATATAAGCGTCAACGTTAGTTAAGTTAAGTATTATTTTTGCGTATGTCCTATCATGGACATGCGCACGCCTTTCTCTTGCTTTTAAAGTAATAGTTAAGCATACTATCTTTCTCACTCTAAACCTATAAGTTCATGTAATATATATGGCTGATTATTATGAAATCTTAGAAGTCCCCAAATCTGCAACTCCCGACGAGATAAAAAAAGCTTACCGCAAAAAAGCTGTGCAATTTCACCCCGATAAAAACCCCGGAAACGCCGATGCAGAAAAGCGTTTCAAAGAAATATCTGAAGCATACGAAGTCCTCAGTGACGAAAAAAAACGAGAAGTCTACGATCACTACGGAAAAGAAGCTCTCCAAGGAGGAATGGGCGGCGGAGGCCATCCAGGCGGCGGTTTTTCATCCATGGATGAAGCCCTTCGCACATTCATGGGAGCCTTCGGTGGCGACTCGATGTTCGAAAACATCTTCGGCTTCGGCGGTGGCGGAGGAGGCGGCGGAGCAACTTCCAGCAGACAAGGCGCCAGCAAACGTGCCACCATCACCATCTCATTCGAAGAAGCCGCACGCGGTGTCGACAAAGAGCTAGTCATCAGCAACTATGTACGCTGTAAAGAGTGCCAAGGCAAAGGTACCGCATCTCCCAAAGGAGTCTCCACCTGCCCCACCTGTAGCGGACATGGCCAAGTCTTCGAACAACGCGGCTTTTTCAGCATGTCCATGACCTGCCCCAAATGCGGCGGACGTGGACAAACAATCACTGACCCATGCAAAAATTGCAAAGGCGAAGGTGTTGTCCGTGAAAAGCAACATGTCAAAGTCCACATCCCTGCCGGAATCGACAACGGCATGCGCCTAAAAATGAGCGGATATGGTGATGCAGGCCCTCGTGGCGGTCCTCCAGGAGACCTATACGTATTTATAAATGTCGAGCCGCACGAAATTTTTGAGCGCGAAGGCAACGACATCTTGCTCACAGTACCTGTAAGCTTTTCTGAAGCAGCTCTCGGATGCAAAAAGGATGTACCCACTCTCTTACATCAGACTGCCCGTGTAACTATACCTGAAGGCACCCAAAGCGGAAAAGTCTTTCGCGTCAAAGGATCTGGTTTCCCAGATGTCCACAGCCATGGCGGAGCCTTCGGACGTCAAGCAAAAGGCGATCTGATCGTCAAAGTTGTGGTAGAGACCCCCACACGGCTTACTGATCGTCAAAAGCAGCTAATGCAAGAATTTGGAGCACTTGAAAGCCCCAACAATAACCCTCAAAGAAAGGGCTTTCTAGATAAGATCAAAGGGCTTTTTGGTAGTTAGCAAGAGAAGACAAGGACAAAAGGACAAGGACGCAAAGACAGGGGACAAGGACCTTAAGGACAATGAGGACCTTAAGGACAGGGACGATTAATGAAAATTTTGAGGACAAAAACTCAAAATCAACTGTCACTGTCCTTAAGGTCCTCATTGTCCTTAAGGTCCTTGTCCCTTGTCTTTTTGTCCTGGTCCTAAAATCTAATAATCTTCCCCAAACACTGCTGTGGGGCAATATCCAAATTTAAACAAATCCCCTCACTCTTTAATGAGCTTGTCACCACCGACATCGCCTTTTCATGAGAATTACACTCCGCCGACAGATGCGCCAAATGCACATGCTTCAAACCAGGATGTGCAACCCTACAGAGCAACCCACCACAATCGCCATTTGACAAATGCCCGCTTCGTCCCAAAATACGCTGCTTCAAAAACGGTGGACGAGCTGATGCATGCACCATTTCTGGCTCATGGTTTGACTCTAAATAAAGATAATCGCACTCTTGCAACTGATGTTGCACCAATGTAGTCGCAAAACCAAGGTCAGTACAAATCCCTATTTTTATGCCATCCAAGCGCAAAGTAAACATCACAGGATCTAACGTATCGTGCTGAACTGTAAAGGGATGCAATGTGATGTCGCCAAAAGTAAAGGTCTCTCCAGTAGAAAAAATCTTGAACTTTGGACAAAATCCAAGCTGCTCCACTATCCCTTTCGCCGTCTCAGTATTAGCCAAAACTGGCATATTCCACTTTTGCGTCAATGTCCTTATACCGACAATATGGTCTGTATGCTCGTGTGAAATCACCAAAGCATCGATCTCCGCAATATCCACTCCAAAACTAGCCAAACGCTCTTGCGTCAACTTCGCACTCAAACCAGCATCAACCAAAATTTTTGTCTTCGATGTTCCAACATAGACGCAATTACCCTTAGATCCAGAAGCGAGTGGACAGTAGCCAAACATAGGAAAACTCATAGTAGAAGGATGCTAAGTTCTACCACATTTATCTGTTTTCTTGAAAACCAAAAATCCATCATTAGAAACACTGCACATAGTAAAATAACAGGATAAGCAGGATAGGCAGGATAAAAAAGTATGTAATAGACTTTTTTATCCTGCCTATCCTGCCTATCCTGCTTATCCTGTTATTTCTTTTCTCTTCTTTGCTTATGTAAATGGTTCATGCTATTGACGATTAATTACCTTTGGATAAGATTAAAAATATGACTAATAAAGATGTTGAAAAACATATTGATACAATTATTGACAACCTTCTGCTCAACGCCGAAGCCCTTGTCAAAGCCTCGCGCCATGACGTCTCCGAAGAGGTTCTAAAGCCTCTACAAGATACCCAAGAAAAGCTCCTTAGCCAATTAAAAGAAGCGGAATCGTCCCTCAATGGCTATTACGAAATGTCTGAACGTCTAAAACAATTTGTTGAACTAAATACCGAATATATCGAAAACTTATCCAAAGCCTATGGAATTATAGACTTCCACTATTCAAACAATAACAATATAAACAACCTAACCAAAGAGAGTAACAAATGAAAAAATTATTAACTATCTGCTTAATAAGTTTAGTTTACTCTCCCATCTACTCTCTACTTCCACCTCTCTACGACTCCGTTTCCCAACTAGAAGCCATCTTCAAAGATCCTACACTAGACAAACACCTCAACTCCGCCGATGTTCTGGAATCTTTAACTAGAACCGATAATGGATGGAGCATACATACCAACAAACGCACTCTCCAGGTATCTCTAGAGGCTCAGCCAGCCGCCAATCCTGGCCCCACAAAATACAAAGTGATTTGGCATGATTAGAAAAACAAAAAATTATTAACACTTAATTGTTTTTTTCTTGCAAGCAATCAGACAATTAAATATAATAATAATTAACTTGATAGAATTGCTTGCAACCACGAAGGAGCGGATGCTCAAAATTTTTGGTTCTATTGTCATACTAAACCTCTCCAAACGCTTCTACCTAGCGTGCAAACAAGTATTACCCTCCGACCTGCCTCACAAACTATCAAGAAACAGACTCAACACTACTATTAATTTTTCCCATAACAATTTTTTTGTCGAGGAGTTGGATGCAGGCAAGCTCTGACCTATCACTTACCCGCGGCTGGGCCAACCTAGCTGGCGCCATCGCCCTAGCCCTCTGGGCTGCCGAATCTACCCTAGTCGTCTACCTAGCCGCCATCCCCCCTCTACAACTCATCGCCATCGTCGGCGGAATCGGCTTCCTAGCCACCCTCGTACGCGTCGCCATCACACACAAATGGCACACCCTTAAACAACCTCCCAAAATCTGGTTTGTCGGCACTCTCTCCTTCACTCTCATCCAAGCCTGCTACGCCTCCGCCTTCCAATACGCCCCTCCTGCCGGCGTCGACATGATCTACTACCTCTGGCCCATCGAAGTCATCGTCCTTTCCGACATGATGCTTGGCGAACGCTTCTCCCTCTGCCATATGCTCGCCGCCCTCATCGCCATGGTAGGCATGGTATTGCTCTTCGTCGATGCTGCCTGGAGCCCTACCATCATTTGGGAGCCCTCTCACCTCATCGGCTACGGCCTAGCCTTCGTCGCCTCGCTTGCCTGGACTGCCTATACGCTCTTCACAAGGCGCTACTCCAAATTATCTAGCTCAATGATCGGTGGCTATATGGGATTTTCCGCCCTAGCTACTTCCTTGGGCCACTTTATGTTTGAAACTACAGTCGTTCCTACGGTCGATCAATGGCTTCTGATGGTCTTCTACGGCATCAGCCTCGTAGGCCTTGCCTATCTTCTCTGGGACTATGGCCTAAAAAAGGGGAGCTACCAGATGCTCAATGTCCTCTCCTATACTGTCCCTATGGCTGCTTTAGGTATTCTTATCGTCGCCGAATTGGCAGCTCCTACAGCCTACCTTCTCCTAGCATGCTCCTGCATCACATTAGCAGCGCTCTTTACAGTCGCTGCTGAAGGGAGCAAAGTCTATAAGAAGCGCAAACAATCCGCTCAATCTGAGAATTACTCAGGCACTCCTCAACAAGATCCTATGCCTGTCATGGATGGGATCATGATGGAATCAGCTTAGACTGGTCTATACTCAATTGAGTATAGATTATAACTCTTAAAATTTTAGTTTCGAGTTCATTACTTTTCAAAAATAGACTTTTCCCCAGGAAGTTCGGGTAGATTTTTGATTCCAAAAAAATAAAATTTTGAATTTTTGACAAAAATGCTTGCGAAAATTTTAGTTTGATAGTAAGAAATAGTTGTTAGCGTTAAATGGTGTTGAAGGGAACCTATTGCGACTCATTTGTTGTACTAGAGTAACCAGTGCCACACGATATCGTGAGCATGTTAACAACATCGATTCATAGTGAAAGCTATGACTATATCAACATACCAAACACTCGAGGGAGTATGTGGAAAATTGCTCAAAAACTCGTTTTAGCGAGTATTACAACACTGTTGACAGCAACAGCTTCTCTGTCTGCAGGTTTTTATGGTGGTGACAGCTGCGATAATTCTTGCAATCCTTGCAACCCCTGCAACAATGATTGCTTTTGTGGCGACTGGTGCTTTGAAGCAGAAGTTCTCTATTGGAGAACAAATGTGGATGAATTGCCCATTGGTCAAAAAGTCCATACCTGCACTAACCCAACAATCGTTGTGCCCATTCCTGGTGATGGTACTATCACTGTTACACCTTCAACATGCAACGACATCTTCACGAAATACTTAGATTTCGATTGGAGACCAGGTGCACGTGCTACTCTTGGTTATAAGAGCCCATGCTACTGCTGGGATTTTAACCTAACTTGGACATGGTTACATTCAAAAGCTCATGCTTCCCTAGACGATGATGAGCCATTTGAAAGCCCAATCGCATTTATTCTGCCTGCTTGGATCAGTGGAGCCACTCCTCCATTTAACACAGGACCAGCAGGACCTTTCACTGATTTTCACATTGAAGGTGACTGGGGCTTGAACTATAACGCAGTTGAACTTGGCTTCGGCTATACATTCTGCGCTTGCTGCGATCAGTTTAGAGTCAGACCACACTTTGACCTAAAGATTGCATCTATCCGTCAGCGTTTGACAGTCCGTAATGAAACTACATTCACAGGTTTCCCTGTTACAGGTGGTTTTGCTCCATTTACAAGTACGGATGAAGTCTTTGCTCACAGAGATTATCTCGGAGTTGGACCACAAGTCGGTGTAGATTTCAACTATACCATTTGCGGTGGCTTGAGCTTCTACGGAAAAGCTGCAGCAGCTCTATTGTATGCTGAGCCAGAAATTGAAGTACGTGGTAAGATCGTTACCCATTCCGATACTTTTGTATCATTGGACTTCGAAGAAAACTCAGTACATAGAGATCGTACAAATCCAAGACACATCAACTTCAACTCCACTTTAGGAGCTGGATTTGCTTATAGCCGTTGGGTTTGTGATTGCTGCTATCGTCTAACATTCAAGTTAGGCTGGGAGCATCATTTCTATACAGATCAGAACCAATTCCACCGCGCTGTATTTACAGCTGCAGGAGCTGGCTCATTCGCAGGAACAACAATTCCTGATCTAGTCGTACCAGTAGAGAATGGAAATCTTTCCCTCTATGGTTTAACTGCTTCTATCTGCTTAGATTACTAATCTAAGCCTTAGATAGTACTTGCTGTGTACGGGGCGGCCTCATTGTTGGTCGCCCCTTTTCTTTAGAAGTGCTTGACAGATTTTGAATAAATATGTTATACTTTTTGTAGATTTAACCCTTATAGTGAAATGAAAACTCTATTTCATCTCCCATTTCTTAGCGCTCATTCACAACAACACGGTTCCTGTTGTTGTTGTCGTTAGTTCTTTCTTTCTTTTTTTCTTCAAAAAATTAGTAAAAGGATTTTAAAATGTGCGCTAATCATTTAAACAAATTTAATTGGTATCGGCCAAATCTATTACTTGCAGTTGCGTTATTATGCGGAATACTAGCAGGTTGGTGGCCACATCCTACGACAGCCCTGGTAGCTCAGACCTTATCCGATGTATTTATGAATCTATTGCGTCTGGTCAGCTTACCCATAATATTCCTTTCTATTGTAGCTACTGCTTCTGGGATGGATAGTCTTTCTGAAGTCAAAAACTTAGGAGGGCGGACAGTCAAATATACATTACTGACAACTATACTTGCTGCATCTGTAGCCCTAGGACTTTTTATCGGTATCGATCCGGTTCAGTCTATTCCTCAAGGAACGGAGGAGCTACCTGCAGTAGTCACGCAAGGAAAAGGGTATCTCAATTATTTAGTGCAGGTAATACCTTCTAATTTTATCAAACCTTTTGTTGAAAATCAGGTCATTAGCATACTTCTCCTCGCCATTATGCTCAGCTTGGCGATACTTGGCTTGCCCCAAGAAAATCGCCAAATCATCCACAAACTATTTCAAAGCCTCTTCATGGCCATTATGAAGATCACCAAGTGGATCGTGATGGGCATGCCGTTGGCCATTTGGGCATTTGTGGTACTTTTTATGCATGACCTTCAGAATGGTTTACAGGCCTCAAGTCTTTTCTACTACCTTGTGTGCGTCATTTTAGCTAATTTACTCCAAGCCATTGTTGTGCTACCCACGCTGCTTAAATTTAAAGGCATCAATCCTTTAAGACTGGCTAGACAGATGTTTCCAGCCCTTTCAGTGGCATTTTTTAGTAAATCTTCTGGCGCCACTCTGCCTACAGCACTCCAATGCGCCACAGAACGCGCCAAAATACAGCGCAAAGTGGCTAATTTTACCCTTCCGCTCTGCACATCGATTAATATGAATGGTTGCGCAGCCTTTATCTTAACGACAGTTCTCTTTGTTTCAATGAGTTATGGAGCTACTTATTCGCCTTTTGAGCTCATCGCTTGGGTATTTATTGCTACTCTAGCCGCTGTGGGAAATGCCGGTGTCCCTATGGGATGTTACTTCCTTTCAAGCGCTTTCTTAGCTGCCATGGATGTCCCTCTATCAATAATGGGAGTCATCCTTCCTTTTTATGCCTTTATCGATATGTTGGAGACGTCGATTAACGTCTGGTCCGATGCCTGCGTCACCGCCATCGTTGACAAAGAGGTCAAAGAATCAGAACTCATGAGCTTACCTAGCTAGAAAAATTCAACGCAAAGGCGCAAAGAAAATTCTTTGTATCTTTGCGCCTTTGCGTTTAAATTATTTAGTCTGTGGAGTACAATGAAGTAAATTAACAAAAAGTTAATGGTTCTATGCGCGCAGAAAGAAATAATCCAGTTAAGTACAACTTCTTTCCGTATGATCAAAAAAAAATCATGCAGGAATTGGGAGCCGAACCATTATTAGATGCTCTCTGGAATATGCTGCTCATACGCCATTTCGAGACGCGCGCTGAAGCTGCTTACCAACAGGGAAAGATCGGTGGATTTTTTCACGCCTACACCGGACAAGAAGCAATCCAAACAGCTGCTGTCACCGCCATGGGAATCAACCACTGGTGGATTACCTCCTACCGATGCCATGCACTTGCACTGCTACTCGGTGCCACACCTAACGAACTCATGGCCGAACTCTATGGACGCGCAACCGGAAATGCCAAAGGGCGCGGCGGCTCCATGCATCTTTATACCGAACGGTTGCTCGGTGGGTTTGGAATCGTCACCGGTCAAATGCCGATCGCCACAGGCGCAGCCTTTACCATCAAATACAAAAAAGTTCCCGGTGAAGTAGCCATCTGCTTTATTGGAGATGGAGCTGTGCATCAAGGCTCTTTTCATGAATCGCTTAATATGGCTTCGCTTTGGGATCTACCTTGCATCTATGTGATCGAAAATAATCAATGGGGCATGGGTACACACTTTCAACGGGCCAATGCTGTCGACCACTTAGCCGAAGATAAAGCTCCAGGATATGCCATGAAGGGATACACTTGGGACGGAATGAGCTTTTTCAATTGCTACGCCGGATTTAAGCATGTATGTGAAGAGGTTATCTCCACAAGCCGGCCCGTTCTTGTCGAAGTCATTACTGAACGTTTTAAAGGCCATTCGATTTCAGATCCAGGGCTCTATAGATCCAAAGAAGAACTCAAAGCCTCCATGGAAAAAGATCCCATTCAGATTTTCCAAAAAGACCTTTTAGATGCCGGTATACTGACTCCAGAAGTCTATAAGCAGAAAGACAAAGAAATTAAAGAACACGTTGTTGCGGCGATGCACTATGCCGAAGAGAGTCCCTGGCCCTCTGCAGCAACACTTGAAGAAGATGTATTTGCGCCCTAACTGTTAAGGATCTAGTACGATGGGAAAACAATTAATCGAGTTCCGTGAAGCACTCAGGCAAGCCATCGACGAAGAGATGGAACGCGATCCTACCGTCTTTGTATTGGGAGAAGAGGTCGGAGAGTACAATGGTGCCTACAAGGTGACCAAAGGATTACTCGACAAATGGGGACCCGAAAGAATTGTGGATGCACCTATCTCAGAACTAGGTTTCACCGGACTCGGCATCGGCGCTGCCATGACTGGTCTTCGGCCCATCATCGAATTCATGAGCTTCAATTTTTCTTTTGTCGCTGCTGACCAGATCATCTCCAACGCTGCCAAAATGTACTACATGTCTGGAAACCGCTTCAAAGTACCCATTGTTTTCCGTGGTCCCAATGGGGCTGCAGCTCAAGTCTCAAGTCAACATTCTCACTGCGTCGAATCGATCTATGGAGTACTGCCGGGCCTTATTGTGATCTCTCCAAGCAATGCCTACGATGCCAAAGGGCTTCTAAAAGCTTCTATACGCAACAATAACCCTGTCCTCTTTCTTGAGTCCGAACTCATCTATGGCGACAAGATGGAGATTCCGACAGAAGAGTATGTACTTCCCATCGGAAAAGGCAAAATCGTTCAAGAAGGCAAAGACATTACCTTAGTTTCTTACAGCCGCATGATCCACATAGCTCAAGAAGCCTGCAAAGAGCTTAAAAAACTGGGACTGAGTTGCGAACTAATCGATTTGCGCACTATAAAGCCTCTAGATATACCTCTGATCGCTGCATCCGTAAAAAAGACGGGAAAATGTCTCCTCGTTGAAGAAGGGCATTACTTCACCGGAATCTGCTCCGAAATCGGCTTCCAAATCCAAGAACAATGCTTTGATTATCTCGATTCACCCGTTCTACGCGTATGCCAGAGAGAAACTCCCATGCCCTATTCCAAAACCCTTGAAAAAGAAACTTTACCCACAGTAGAACGTATTGTTACCACTGCGCGCCAAATCGCAGCCATTTGAAAAGGTTAAACCATGCCCTATACACTCACCATGCCCAAGCTCTCACCCACCATGGAACAGGGGACTATTGTCCATTGGCATAAAAAGGTTGGAGACCACATCGAAGCAGGAGATGTCCTCTTTGAAGTATCCACCGACAAAGCTACCGTAGAGCATCAAGCGTTGGACGAGGGATGGTTAAAAAAAATACTTATCAAAGAAAATGAAGATGCGTATGTCAACCAAGCCATTGCCATCGCTACCGAAGATGAGAAAGAGAGCATCGAAGGGTATGTTCCCGAAGGCACTCAACCTGCTGAAGCAGCCAAACCAGCAGAAACAGAAGGAAAGGAAGAAGCCTCTAATGAAGCTCCTAAAACCTCTCCCGCTACTGCACAAGCAGCTACAGGTATGAGACAGCCTGCTTTTGTGCCGGAACCTCCTCTAGAAAACTATACCTTTGAATTTCCTACCGAAACCATGCAGAAAAAGGTCAAAGCCTCACCTTTAGCTAAAAAACTCGCACAAGAAAAAGGTCTCGATATAGCCACAGTAAAAGGCTCAGGTCCGGGCGGAAGAATCATGAGCCGCGATCTTACCCTAGCACAGCCCCAAAGCGCATTTCATCAACAGCTGCGTCAAGCACCTGAGCTACCTCCTGGGACTTATGAAGAAGAGGCTCTCACACCCATGCGAAAAGTCATTGGGCAGCGCTTACAGGAATCCAAGACCTTTATCCCGCACTTTTATGCTACCCTCACAGTCAATGCTCAGCCTCTTGTACAGTTACGCGAACAGCTTATACAACTCGAAACCAAAGTCAGCTTTAATGATTGCGTCATCAGAGCGTGTGCTTTAGCACTACGCAAACATCCTGTCATTAATAGCGGATTTAACAGCGTGAATAATAGTATTATACGTTTTAAAACAATTGATATTTCTATAGCCGTTAGTTTACCTGAAGGGCTTATTACACCTGTTATTCATCATGCAGATTATAAAAATCTCGGTGAGCTTTCTTCCGAAATGAAATCTCTCGCTAAAAAGGCTCGTGAAGGCAAGCTACAGCCACATGAGTATAAAGGAGGTTCATTTACGATTTCCAACTTAGGAATGTTTGGCATCACAGAATTTCAGGCGATCATTAACCCACCCCAAGCAGCTATCCTCGCAGTGAGCGGAATCCTAGACACACCCATCGTCAAAGATAATACGATTGTTCCAGGCAAGACCCTCAACCTAACCCTCTCGGTCGATCATCGAGTCATCGATGGCGTAGCTGCAGCCGAATTTTTAAATACATTAAAAAAGCTTATCGAAAATCCCATTAGTCTGATATTATAATCTTTATCAAATCTTAATATAAGCATTATATATTCTAAATACAAATATTTTAGAGTTATATGCATTATATTAACAACGTAACCAAAGAGGTTTTAAGATGGGTACACCAGTAACAAGCAGGCCATTTATCTATGCAGATCAAGGTAGTGGCTTCAATCAAGATATTTCAAATATTGCTCAATTTATCAGTACTAAAACTGAAAGAGAAAATCCAAAAAAAGATAGTGATTATGAAAGCTTAAGATGGTATGAAGGTCAAAATAGTTTTATCGGAGCTGGAAGCCGGTATGTTTCTAAGGTAAAGGTAGGTTTTTCATGCATCCATATGCAAGGCGGCCGTAATAGCGAAGGACAGGGAAAAGTTTGGCTGGCTATCGGTCTTATTGCAGCCTTTGGTATTAGCATGTACTTTTCTGGTGTATTTAGTAGACAAACATATGAGCACAGTAAGGCATACAATAAGATAACGCAGTTCAAGACTAGATTCGAAGGACAATGTCAAGCTTTTAATGCACTAGGTGCCGCAACTCATCCTCATGTACAAACAATCAATAAAATTTTAGATAATGCTCAAGATTATTTCGCTAGTGTTAGAAAGAATGCTCTCTATAACACGATTATTTCAGTATCATTTACTGCAGGTGCTGCGATAGGGCTTGTAGGTATTGCTTTTGCAGCTGATGCCCTCTTAATTACAGGCGTTGGCATACTCGTAGTAAGTGGCGGTATTGCAATGTTTAAATTGGGATTTGGCAATGCAAACGAAGAATATGAAAAAGAAGCAATTCGAAATATTCAGGATGCATATGACTCTATTATAGCTAATAACCAATGCTTTGCTTGGCCTTTAGCACCGCAATCTAGTCAAATGAATGCTCAATTCCAGGAAATGCAAAGGCAGAATCAGGAATTGCAACAGCAATTACAACAAATGCGGCAACAGCAGCAATCTCAAAATTCTAGTACATCATTTTTTGATGGTCTTCCAACTACATCAATTTTTGATGGTCTTCCATCTGGAAGTTACCCAGGAAACACAATTCAACCTCAGGTTGTTCATCATCAGTATAATCCTGACAACAACAACGGTAACGGTAAGAGTGGACCTTCCTCTCCAATCACAAATTAATACTAGATTGTTAGGTATTTAGTGATCATAAGAGCGGCACAGAAATGTGCCGCTCTTTTTTTTGTCGGTAAGTTTTAGTAAGAATTTTGCTAAAGCCCGAAGGACGCTGTCTTTGTATAGCCTAGGCCGAGTGCGAGGGAGCTTGCGACCGAGACACGTAGGCCTAGGCTATACAAAGACAGCGCCCTTCGGGCTTCTAAGAACCTTTTATTCTTGTCTAGAGCGTTTTAGCTCTTCGAGCTCTTGCCTCAGTTTCTTAAGTTCTTCGACGAATTCGGGCATTTTCCTTAGCAGCACGGCATTCTTATTATATTCCTGAATAGGCTGTACGGGGATTCCGCTATAGTCTCCGGTGGGCAGGGACTTAGTGACTCCGGATTTACCGGCAATGCGTGTTTTGGACTCAATATTTAAATGTCCTGCAATGGCGACTTGTCCAGCAATAATGCAATAATCTCCCAACGTAGTTGATCCTGCAATGCCTGTCTGTGCAACGATCATCGAATTCTTTCCGACAGTGACATTATGTCCTAACATGACAAGATTATCTATCTTAGTGCCTTTGGACACCTTTGTAGACTGAAAACGTGCGCGGTCTATCGTAGTATTTGATCCGATTTCGACATCATCTTCCAGAATCACATTTCCGAGATGTTCAAACTTTGTATGTTCTCCCATAGCAGATGTGGCATATCCAAATCCGCATCCGCCGATGACAACGCCGGGCTGTAGAATAACACGATTTCCGATGACACAACCTTCTCGAATAGTGACATGGGGATGAATAAGGCAATCGGTTCCCAAAGTAGCTTGTGGGCCAATATACACATGCGATCCAATTCTGCTGCCTTTACCAATTTGGGCACCTTCGTCGATCACAGCATAAGGTCCAATAGTCACTCCTTCGCCAATTTTGGCATCGGGATGGATAACTGCTGTGGGATGGATCTCTTTAAATCCTGTTAATGCGGGTCTAGAGTGTGCTAAAAGCTCAGCAATTTTCTGAAATGCACTTGAAGGATCTTTATGGACAAGTTTATTTAAGTGGGGAGGGCAGGACTCAGTAGGGCTCACGCACACTACACCAGCCTGCGTCTTTTGGAGTTGGGGAGCATAGCGCGGATTTCCAACAAAGACGGCATGTTCTTGTCCAGCTTCTAAAATCCCAGCTATGCCTGAAATAAGGTGCTCAGGGTTGCCTTCTAAAGAGCTCCCCGATATCTCAGCGAGCTCCTTTAAAGTATAGGCCTGTTTAGCTTTTGCATGCGCCATTATTCACCCTTCTCTTCGCTCTCTTTCTTCAATTTCGTGTCAAAAATTTTATCCATCTCAGCAATGACCAGATTAGTGATATCGCCTTCTGGAGCACAGAAATAGCAAGCTTCAGAATTAAGGATGATGGATAAGCCATTTTGTTTCGCGACTTGAGAGGCGGCCTTTTCGACAACTTCATTAATCATTTGGATGATTTTGACATTGGCTTGGCTGAGGGCTTGGTAATATTGGCTCTCTTGTGCTGTGAGCTCTTGGGTGCCAGTGCGGAATTTATGCTTTAATTCGGCCTCTGCTTCAGCTGAAAGGGTATCCATGTAATCGGGATCGTTAATTTTGGAATGGAGTTCATTGAGTTCTTTCCCTCTCTTTTCGAGGACGACATCCATCTGCTTTTTCAGGTTATCAAAACCAGCCTGTTCGCGCTTGCCAAGTTTAGACTTGTCCACGCAATTTTTGAAGTTAGCATACCCAATGGAAGGGGCTTTGATTCCAACGGTTGTAGACTTTGCTGCAGCAGGATTTGCAGGTGCATCTGCACAGAGAGGTAGTGCAAGGACTACAAATAGTATAAGAAATTTTTTCAGATTTTTCATGATTGTCTCCAATAAAGTTTAAAACTTACCACCTATATTAAAGAAGAAGCGCTTTACATCGCTATGATCTTTTGCATTAAATGGATAACCTATCCCCAGAGTAATGGGTGGCATACTGGGAATAACATTTAGACGGACTCCATATCCAATAGAGGTATACATATGGCCAAAAGCCCAGCGACGTGAAGAAATCTGGCCTGCATCTGCAAACATAAATGCTGTTATACGAGGCGAAAAGACATGGTCAAATTCGAGTGAGTAGTATTCGATAGAAAGTCCACCGGTAGGGTCATCATCCACGCTAGGGTCCATGTGGTAGCTAATCTTTCCGTCATTATTGTATCTATGATTTTTTCTAGGTACTTTTGTATGAATCTTGTGATGATGATGCTTTATATTTCCTTGGTCTTTTCCATCTCCTTCTACTTCCACACAGAATTCAGAAAATTGAGGCCCTAAAACATAGGGGCGATAGCCGCGCACTGTTTCATCTCCACCCAAAAATAACCGAGCTTCCAAGGGCACATCGTCAGCAGTTGTATGGCCATAGGGTAAGACATATTTAAAGTTTGCCCGCAAGAGAAAGTAGCCTTTAGGATCAATGGGAGCAATGGGAACATACCAACTATTTAGATAAGAGCCTGTCAGGTAGCTCTGTTTTCCGCCAAGACCGGCACATTCACCTTCGAGGCGTGATCTGAATCCTTTTGTGGGAAACTGGGGATGATTTGTAGTATCATAGATCCAAGTGGCACCCACAGCAGAGACGAGACCGCTCTTCTTCGCCTCAGACCGTAAAGCGCGGGAGGCGTCATCCTTGTCAATAATAGGAATATGGGTGTAGCCGATACGGTAATGGACACCTGTCTTCACAAAGGCATTCACATCGTACATGGCGTGCAGGGTCAATCCTATGGAGTTGATGTTATAGTCATCCGAAATATAGCGGTTATTCAATGCTTCCAGATCAAATCCTACGCTCCACAAAGTATCATGAAAGAAGGGCTTGGTCCACGACAGCACTCCACGACGGCTTTTAGCGCCCACTGACATCGTGAGGTGAGCATATTCACCCCCTCCACGCAAAACACGCGGGCCACACTGGAGGACGTCGCATAAACCTTTATAATTAAAATTGCGTTCCGTAACGTTAAGGCCGATGAATACGCTCTCCATAGTGCTATAACCGCCAAATGCGCCGATGTTACCTGTCACATCCTCTTCCACTTCTATGTGCACGTTGCGGTAGTTTCCTGGAAAAACAGTAGCGCCTTCAGGCCTTACTGCATAGACGTTAACACGTTTGAAAAAGCCGATATTGCGTAGACGCTCTTCCGTTTTGCAAAGGGCATGGCTGTCGAATAGCTGACCGGGGATTAGCAAGGTTTCGTTCAAAATCACAGCGGTTTGAGTGACACAGTTTCCAATGACTTTGATCAGGCCCACACGGTATTGACAACCCTCTTCAATGTTGAAGCTGATGTCGTAAACGTCTTGATCGCAGCGCAGCTTCGTTTCGAAGTTCACAAACGTATCGATGTAGCCGCGACGGCCATAAAGCTCGGTCAGCCTTTGTACAGAGCAGTGCAGTTCCTCGGGAGAAAAAGGCTCACCGCCGCATATACCGATGATAGAACTTATGACCCCGTCATCGAAAATTGTATTTCCTTTGAAAGTGACATTTCCCACACGGTAACGCTCACCTTTGTAGGCGATGATTTTTATGATAATGCGATTGCTCTGATTTGCTTCACAGATCTCAATTTGCACATCGGCATCAGCATACCCCTTATTTTGGAGGTAGGTTAAGATGTTCATACGGTCGTGTTGAACGCCTTCGTCGTGGTAGATGCCTTCGCCGCTCATCCAGCTGGTCAAAAGTTTGTAGCGTTTGGTGACCATTCTTTCGAGCAGCTCTTCGCGCTCACATTTAGTAAAGTTGTAGAATTGGATATCTTTAACTTTTCCAGAACGCCCTTCACAGATTTCAATAGTAATGTCGACCTGGTTTGTACATTCGTCGTACCCTACATCATAACTTAGCTCAGATTCAAAGAAGCCACTTTTGATATAGTAGCTTTGCAGTTTATGGAAAGCGCGGTTAAACGCTTGCCGATCAAAAGGGGAGCAGACACTGACTCCAAGCTCACTTTTCAGATCGCAGGTTCTTACTTTACAATTTCCTTCCCACCGAATACTGCGGATAGTTGGTTTTTCCCATACTTTTATGGTAATAAATAGATGGCCCTCTTCAGAAACAATACTGGGTTCGATGCGGTCATATTCCATCGAAAGCAGTTTTAGATCGCAGTCAAAATTAACTTGCGAAAAGCAGCCGCCGACTCTAGTTTTAAGTTTTTCCGCACTATTTCTGGACTCCATCGTCTCTTTTCCTGAAGGTCCTGAGAGAATAATATCGAGTTTGTCCACAATTTGATTATCGTAAGAGGCTTTTAAACTAGAACATGCTAATAAGAAGACCAAACAAAGCAGTACATTACTAAGAACACCAAATCGCATAGTATCCTCCAAGGCGAGAGTCGTCTATCATAGGTTAAGATCGACAAATATTTCAACCCAATTAAGTGAGAAGATTTCGGCCTTGGAAGGCGCGCGCAAGAGTATTGCCGTCGATAAAGTCAAAAGCGCTTCCCATGGGAAGTCCGAAGGCAATTCTAGAGATTTTTACTGAAAATAGAGAAAGTTGTTCCTTGAGGAAAAGGGCAGTCGCATCCCCCTCAAGGGTAGCGTCGAGGGCTAAAATTACTTCTTTAACTCCCCATTTTTTTATGCGGTCTAGCAGCGGATCAATACGTAGCTGTGACACATCGATTCCCTCTACAGGAGAGAGTAGACCCTCTAATACATGGTACATTCCCCGATAAGTGCCAGTCTCCTCAATCGTACAGGCATCGCGAGGCGAAGCCACCACACAGATACACTCAGCGGATTGCCTTTGGTCTGAGCAGAAGTGACATCCCTCTTTTTCAGAGAGGCAGCCGCACTCACGGCAATGAAGAATATTCTCTTCGATAGCCGAAATAGCCTGAGCTAGCTCATTTCGCTGCTGCGGAGACCAGTGCAGCAGCTGAAAGGCGTGCCTCTCTGCTGTCCGAGTGCCTACGCCAGGCAGACGCTTAAAAACAGCAATTAATTTTCGCAAATGTTTAGGGTACGACATAGTTTTAAATCCGAGTATACCAAATCTTGCCTTTCCTATTAAGCGTAGAATCTCTGGAAGCCTTCGCCTTTAGGCAGGGGATAAGTCACGGTGAATATCTTCAAATTGATTGATATAGACTTCACCATCGGGGAATTTTGCTATGATATCCAGCTTCCCTCCCATTGCTTCAATGTAGCTGCGAAGCGTTGAAATATACATATCTGTACGACGTTCTATGCGAGAGACGTTGGCTTGTTTGGTTAACAAAAGCTCTGCCAAGCGCTCCTGACTCATTTGATGTGCTTGTCTCAACTCCTGTAGAGGCATTTCTTTTAACATCTTTTTTGTTTTCGCTGCTGCTACTTTTCGTGCTGGCAACGACATTTTTTTTCGTAAGGTGTTAAATGGCTTAGTCATTTGTTAATCCCTCCTTTTTAAGAGCGTTAAGGTGCTGATCGTAAAGTTTATCGGCAATAGGAACAAATTTTTCATACCAACGATCCTTACCTGTTTTTTTACCGCCAATTAATAATATTGCAACACGTCTTGGGTCGAAAGCATAAAGTACACGATATGGTTGCCCTGCATGTTGTATTCTCAGTTCACGCAAGTGACTATGTTTTGAGCCATTAATACCTGATGAAAATGGATATTTAAGGTTAGGGCCATATTCTTCTAGTAACCCAACACAGGCGTCGATATCAATCCATTCTTCTTCGGTTAGAGTGTTCCACCAATCCCCAAACTCATCTGTATATTCAACTTCCCACATCACAAGTCCTTATAAATATATAATTACACAAAAGACATATTACGTCAAAGTAATATTACGTGCAAGTAATATTTCATTGATTTAGACAGAGAAAGGGGTCAGGTTTCACATTTCACGGTTTGACCCATATTATTTAAGCGAAGTCTGACCCCTTACTTAGTAAACCAAAACTTGCCTTTCCTCTTAAGCTTTGATTTGCTATCATTTAAGTTATTTTTAATGGAGCATAAAAGATATGGCGTCACGGCGACGCGCGCGTATTATTGGAACAGGCAGTTATCTTCCAAAAAAAGAGTTAACAAATTCCGATCTGGAAAAAATGGTCGATACGACTCATGATTGGATCGTTTCCCGCACTGGAATTTGCAGCCGCCGCATTGCCGAAAAAGACGAATTTCCCTCTACGATGGGCTCCATTGCAGCACAGGCAGCTCTCAAAAATGCGCACCTTACTCCAAAAGAGATCGACCTTATTCTGGTGGCTACCATGAGTGGAGACTATCCTTCGCCAAGCACTGCAGCCCTTATCCAGCACTCAATCGGTGCAGAGAAGGCCGCAGCAATGGATATCCAAGCAGCTTGCTCAGGTTTTGTCTATGCTCTATCGACAGCTAAGGCCTATATAGAGGCTGAAATGGCAAAAAATATTTTAGTGATTGCTGCCGAAAAAATGTCCTCTATTGTCGACTTTACCGATCGTTCAACGTGTGTTCTATTTGGTGATGGCGCTGCGGCAGCCGTTGTATCCTCCGAAGGAAAAGGTTTACTGGTCGGTCCGATTTCTATGGGGACTGACGGTAGCCTCTCCGACTTAGTCATCATTCCGGGAGGTGGTGCCCGCCATCCTACTACCACTGACACAGTCGCACAAGGTCTCCACTACTTCAAAATGAGCGGCACAGAGTTATTTAAGCATGCTGTACGTCAAGCGATCTCTGTGGCTGAGACCTGTCTAGAACGAGCAAGTATCTCTGCAGAAGATCTACGTTGGGTCGTTCCTCATCAGGCTAATCACCGCATGATGAGCGCTATAGCAAAAGGCTTGAAGCTGCCTCAACAGAAGATTTTTTCCGTTGTAGAGAAGTATGGCAACACTTCCGCAGCTGGCATCGGCATTGCCCTGTCCGAATTAATGACGCATCATCCGCTTGCTGCTGGCGAAAACATTCTCCTAGATGCCTTTGGAGGTGGATTAACATGGGCCGCAGCCCTCTTAACGCAGGATAAGACATCATAATGAGTAAACGGATCGCCTTTTTATTTCCTGGACAGGGTGCCCAGTATGTGGGAATGGGAAAAGATTTTTCCAAAGAGTTTTCCCTAGCTCGGCAAACCTTTGAAGAGGCAAATGACCGGCTTGGCCGCAATCTGCAAAAAATTATTTTTGAAGGACCTGAAGAGCTTTTAACGGAAACAGCTAATAGTCAAGTCGCTATCTATGTGATGAGCATGGCTATCTTGCGAGTCTTAACACAATTAGCTCCACAGCTGCGTCCTACCTACACTGCAGGATTTAGTTTGGGTGAATACTCCGCTTTAACCGCAGCAGGCTACCTCTCTTTTGAAGCAGGCCTTGCTCTAGTCCAGCAGCGTGGCGAAGCCATGAACGAAGCCTGTATGACTAATCCTGGAACAATGGCTGTCGTATTGGGCCTTTCTGCCGAAGAGGTAGAGCAGCATGTGCGCGATTTACGTCTTCCCAATATGCTTTGGGCAGCTAACTTCAACTGCCCAGAACAAGTCGTCCTGGCAGGCACACTCCAAGGCATCGAAATCGGATCCAAAGCACTCCTTGATAAAGGCGCAAAGCGTATTCTGCCCCTAAAAGTTCATGGAGCGTTCCATAGCGGACTGATGCAGACAGCTGCCGATAGTTTACAAGAAGCGATTTACGCAACTCCATTCAGCCAAAGTAAAATCCCTCTTGTTCAGAATAGCAGCGCTAAATTGACCACAGATCTGGACGAAATTAAGCGTCAACTTGCCAAACATGTCATTTCGCCGGTACGCTGGGAACAGTCTATACGCACCCTTGACCAGACAGGTGTCGATCTCTATCTCGAAATAGGTTGTGGAAAGGTTTTAGCGGGATTCAATAAACGCATTGGCACCGTATCACCCACCTATTCAATCGAGAAAACTACCGATCTAAACATTCTTGAGGAGCTTGCTAAATATGGAATGTGAAACACTACTAAAAGACCAGACAGCCATCGTAACTGGCGGTACTAGCGGAATAGGAAAAGCCATCGCTTTGACTTATGCCCAGCAGGGGGCACGCGTCGCCATTTTCGGCAGTAACAAAGAAAAAGGGGAGCGGGCTCTCCAGGAATTGTCTCAAGAAAAAATGTCGGGCGAAGTTTACTTCTTTCCTGTAGACGTCACACAAAAGCCGCAAGTCGATGAAGCTGTCAAATCTGTCATCGAAAAATTTAGTAAAGTAGATATTTTAGTTAACAACGCCGGCATCACGCGCGACCAACTTCTCATGAAGATGACTGAAGAGGAGTGGGACACCATCATGGATGTGAATGTCAAGTCCTGCTTCAACCTGACCAACACTCTCATTCGCTCCATGCTCAAAGCGCGCAAAGGCGTCATTATTAATATGAGCTCCGTCGTCGGAATTTCCGGCAACGCTGGCCAGGCAAACTATGCCGCCTCCAAAGCTGCAATCATTGGATTCACCAAAGCACTCGCCAAGGAAGTCGCTTCGCGCAATATTCTTGTCAACTGCATCGCCCCTGGATTTATATCCACTCCGATGACAAATGAACTCAGTGATTTACAAAAAGAATCCATCCTTGCTAAAATTCCTCTTGGTCGAATGGGGGATGCCTCCGATGTTGCTCAGATGGCGCTGTTTTTAGCTAGCCCTATGGCCAAATATATTACAGGACAGGTCTTTGTTGTAGACGGAGGCATGACAATTTGTTAGTAACCCCACGAGGTGTTTAAATATGTCTTTAGAACAAGATGTAATCGACATTGTTGTCGAACAGTTAGGTGTTGATAAGGAAGAGGTTACTCTCTCCAAATCATTTGTTGAGGATTTAAATGCTGATTCCCTCGACCTAACAGAATTAATGATGACCTTTGAATCGCGCTTTAACTGCGAAATCGCCGAAGATGAAGCAGCTAAGCTGCGCACAGTAGGCGATGTAGTCGCTTATATCCAGAAGCGCCGCGCCGAAGCCGGAGCATAAATTTAAACGCAAAGGCGCAAAGACGCAAAGGGAAATTTTTTTCTTTGCGCTTTTGCGCCTTTGCGTTTAATTTTTTAAGATAGCTTTTAGTTTGTTTACTGTTGCTTCAAGATTTATGCTTTCTTTCAGTACAGGTTTTAAGATATCGCCTGTTTTCTTTAGACGCGCTAAGGCATTCTTGATCGTATAATTCTTTAAATCTAAATCTTTGTTTACCTCATCCCAGCTTAGAGGCATGGACACTACTGCTCCAGGGCGAGGTCGCACGCAGTAGGGTGCGGTGATTGTCTGACCATAGCGGTTTTGCATATAGTCTAAATAGATTTTCTTTGGACGTTTTTCGGGGGCTCTTTCTAAAGAGGTTGTTTTAGGCAGCTCTTGATGCACAATTGTAGCAAGAACTTCCGCAAACTGCCGCGATTGATCATATGTATACTTAGCGTGAAAAGGGATTAATATATGCAATCCCTTTCCGCCCGAAGTTTTACAGTAGTGCTTTACTTTGATTTTATTAAGTAGATCATGCAGTACTAAAGCAGCTTCAACGACATGGTCGAACGCAATATCATGAGGATCAAGATCAATCACGCAATAATCTGGATATTCTAAAGTTTTCGTGCGCGACATAAAAGGGTGCAGATCAATGCTACCCAGATTAACGGCAAAGAGTAAGCTTTCTAGATTATCTATAAGCAGATAATGATTGACTTTACCTTCTTGAGTTAAAGGAAAAGTCTTAATGCCTTTTGGTGGGGTAAAGCCCAGATCTTTTTGATAAAAACCTTTTGTCTCAATGCCCTCAGGAAATCGATACAAGACAATCAGACGATCTTTCAGATGGGGTAGAATATAAGGAGCAATGGATTCATAGTAACTTAAAAGCTCACCCTTAGTGATTTTCTCTTTTGGCCAATAGTACTTATTAAGATTGCTGAAAGTGGGTGAGGAGGCTTTTTGTGCAGTTTTTGCTTGATGAGGAATTTCTTTAGCAACAGAAGTGGGCTCCTTATCCTCTCTTAAGCCCTGAAAAATGGGTTGACGCATACTGTTATCCTGGGTCCATTCGGAAAAAGAGACCTCACACACTAGCTTAGGCTTTACCCAAGTCACAGGTGCATTAGGCTTAATATTTTCTTTGAAAGGAGACTGTTTTTGAATTAAAGGTTTAAGTTTGTGAAACATATCTTCGAGAAGAGCCTCATCAAACCCTCCACCAACGTGGCCTGCATACAGCAGCTCTTTTTTATCATTGTAAACACCCACAAGAAGAGCGCCAAATTTTTTACGTGATCCACGTGGAGCAGTAAACCCTCCGATAACCACTTCTTGTCGCATTAAAGTTTTAATTTTTACCCAGTCAGAGCTGCGTCGCGACTGATAGGTGCTGCTCATTTTTTTTCCAATAATCCCTTCCAAGTGCAGCTGTTGAGCCTTTTTAAAGAATCCCACACCCTCTTTTACGATATGATCGCTGTAGCGTATGGATGAAGATCTCAAATCACTTAAAAATTTTTTTAATGCTTCTTTTCGTTCAATAAGAGGAAGCTCTCTTAAGTCTTCACCATCTTTGTAGACAAGGTCAAATACGTAATAGAGTAAATCTCCCTTTTTCTCTTTTTGATAATTTTGCATCAGCTGGAAGTGTGAGATACCCTTAGAATCAACGACGACTAGTTCTCCATCCAAAATGACTTGTGACTCTATTTTTTCAAGTTGTTGAACAATGGCGGAAAATTTGTTATTTTGCAGTTTGTCATTGCGAGATAATAATTTCACTTTTCCATCGTTAACAAAAGCCAAGGCGCGGTAGCCATCCCACTTCACTTCAAATAACCACTCTTCGCTATTAAAGGGCTTGTCGATAAGAGTGGAGAGCATTGGAGAAAAAAACTCAGGCATTTTGGCTTTTTTTTTAGGAGCCTTAGAGTTTGATACCTGTGAGTAAGTATCTCCTTTTTTGATCACAATCCAGGCATTATCTTTCTCGCTCTCTTTCAATTTTTGAAAAACAAATTCACCATTTAGCCTTTCGCCATGCAGTATCACTGCAAGATGGCCTTTTTCCATACCTTCTGAAAGGTATTTTTCGATCTCTTTGCGATCGGTTGAAAAGGGGGTCGTAAAGGTTCCTTTATCCCAGATCTCGACTGTTCCAGCCCCATAATTTCCTTTGGGGATAACACCCTCAAAATATTGATAATCAATAGGATGATCCTCAACATGAATCGCCAGGCGCTTGTCACTAGGATTCAAAGAAGGACCTTTAGGAATAGCCCAACTCAGTAAAACCCCTCGACACTCCAGCCGAAAATCATAATGTAAACGGCGAGCGGCATGCTTTTGAACAACGAAATGCAAAGCCGTGGAAGCCTTAGGTTTTACAACTGTAGGCTCAGGTGTCGACTTAAAGTTTCTTTTAGTTTTGTATGTTTTTAAAGTCATGCAGATTTAGAGGCTTTAGTTTTTTGAGACTTTTTCTTAGGCTCTAAGCTAGCTTGAAGCAGTGACATAATATCGGTCACTTTTGTAGGAACAGGTTCTTTTGTTTTTGGATGAACAGGCTTCTTTTTAGACTTCTTTAGCTCGATCATCTTTTTGATCACTGTTGTATAGCTGTCCTTGTAGGCCTTTGGATTGAAATGCACAGTCAATTGATCAATTAACTGAAGGGCCATATCAATTTCTTTACCTAGCAATTTAGTCGTGGGTAGTTTTAGATCCTCTGGCTGCACTAATTCATTTTGGTAGCGTAACTCATTAAGAATAAGCATGTTATCGTGAACTTTGATCACACCCAAATGTTCACGGTTCCTTAATACATACTTCGCTAAGCCCACCTTTTTAGACTTCCTCAATGCTTCTCTTAGTAGACCATACGATTTCTCTGCGTTTTTATCGGGTTCTAAAAAATAAGGTTTAACATAATAAATGCTATCTATTTCTTTTTCTTCTATAAAGTTTACTATTTCAATAGTTTTAGTCATCTTTAGATCAGCTTTTTCAAAATCTGCATCTTCTAAAATAACAAAATCTCCCTTCTCATATTCATATCCCTTAACGATCTCATTCCAAGGGACCTCCTTTTCTTCTTCTTTACAGATTCTAGCGTATCGAATTTCAGAATTATCTTTTTTATGCAGCAAGGTAAAGGAGATCTCCTTTTCCCTGCTGGCTGTATACATATGTACTGGAATATTCACTAAACCAAAGCTGATAGATCCTTTCCAAAGAGATCGCATATCTACCCCTCTCAGGTTATTACATTACCTATGATTCGTAATACTTTAACGCCAAGTCTCCGTCAAATCTTTTTTTTGCGATATTCCAGATAGTCAGAGCGATCAGCAACGGATAAACTGTTTCCAATATAGGCCCAAGAAACTGCGCTATTCCTGAAAATTCCAAAGTCGAGATCAGATAAGCAATCACTAAAGTCACACCTACTGACAACCATTGAGGAATCTTATCCTGGCATAACTCTTTACGTAGAAAATCAGCAAATAAAACCGTTAAAACTAGAGCCGTTGTGTAGCAAGCCAATGCAAAAGTCGCACAAACAATGATTCCTCCATACGGACCCATTGCATGCGAGGCAATTGTAGCCAGCATACTCTGAGGAGCAACACTCTCCAAAATAGCCGAGTATTGAAATCCTAAATAGACAAGACCGGCATAGACAATACCCAGTAAAAGGCCTGCGATAACAGAAGCGCGTAGAAAGACGCGGAATAGAGAGGCTGCATTACGCTCAGTAGAGCGAAGCTGCGCTACGACAAAGCCCGAAAAAAAGAGAGCGGCCAAAAGGTCCATTGTTTGGTATCCCTGAGTAGATCCCAAGACAAAAGCATCCCAATTCAATAAAATTTTTGAATTTTCCACACCGCCTTGAAAAAAGCTTAAAAGAAAAATTCCTCCCAAAGAAACCAGCAGCAGAGGAGTTAACCATACACCTAAAATTTGAAGAAGACGACTGCGATAAACGGCAGCCACAAATAAGAGTAAGCAAGAAACAATGCTAAACAGCTGCAATGATAGATCAGGGTAAAAGTTGACAAATGTCCCATGCGCTACAGTTAAGCAACGCGCCAGCACCCCAAATGGACCCATCAGTGCCAAACTGATAAAAGAAAACAGTAGAAATCCCTTACGGCCCAATAATTGAAAAAACTGCTCCGGCTTACCATCATAAAGAAGAATTCCCAAGCATCCCAATAAAGGCACACAGACAGCTGTAAGAATTAGACCAAGTGTAGACAACAAAAGACTGCCACCCGATCCACTACCCACAAGAAGAGGAAACACCAAGTTCCCCGACCCAAAAAACATAGAAAATAAAGCTAACCCTGTTGTTAACGCCAACGCACGTTCTGAAGACATATAATGACCCTAGTTAAAGTAAGTTAATAAAAAAAAGATGTAGGAAAAACGGGGGATTATGGCAGCTTAGCTGCCAATACTAATGATAATCAAGAACGTAGGAAATACACACTGTAACTTCATAAGCCAATCATACAATAATATTCTATTTTACACAAGAGTCTCTAAGCGCAGCGAGTTCCGGTTAGCTGTAAACATATGAAACAACTTTACAAAACTTTAGAAGCTCCTGTTTGACAGTGTTGTCATCTACAATATCTGCCAAAATAGGAGCTAAGTTTTTATTTTGTCGGGCTAACAGCTGAAATACCGGATGAATTAATTCCTTATTAGTTATCTCTGCGTAAATTTTTGAGAAATTCTCTTTAGTAAATTCATAGCTTCTTACATTGAGCAACTTAATAAGAAGATCATCTTTAACCTTAGCCTCATGCATCAGCATAAGTGATAGGAAATCTATGGTTTGATCTATTGGGGTGTTCGATTTAAATAATTCAATGAGTTCAATAAAATTAATTGGATTAGGATGTTTCAAAATATTTAATATTGTTTGTGATTTTTGAAGGTCTACATCACTAATTTTATCAAAATGATATATGATTGCATCTTGCAGTGCACTTGCCAATTGATTTAATTTTTTCTTAGAACAGTGTGCTAAATTAAGTTTATAAAAGTAATCGTTAAAACGGTCCATCATGTGATTAGGTGCTGCGATAGGCCATTCTAGGCATATTGCAATTAAGGCATTTTCAACAATTTCTGAAGAACCACAGCTTTTAAAAAGATCAGGATTTTTTAGGTAGGTTGAATGTAAGATGTTAAGAGTATTGTGCGCATGAATTCTATATGCTGGATTCGTTAATACAAGATGGATAACTTTAAAGGTATTTTCAGTCGGATTTGAAATTGAGTCTTCAAACAAATACGTAAACATCCCTTCCTTAAATCCAAAATCCCTATACCCCTCATCTCCTTCATCACCATCATCTAAAAGAGAAAGAAAACTGGGTATTTCAAGAGGAGGATCTAATGGAGGATCTAATGTAAGGATAGGCGTAATCAGCCACAGCAATGCATTTCTTTGTTCTTTCAAAAACTCAATTTGAGATTCAGTTGTAGAATCCTTAGGTAATAAGTCTTCTTGTTTTAGTAGCTCATCCAACTTAAGCAATATCGCAGCAACGACGGTATTTTGTTCGCATTTCTCTAGATGTTCTTTTACCTTCGTCACCATTTTTTTGAATAGAAGGGGTGTTTGCTTAAAGAAAACTTTTTTAAAGTCATTGATGTTAAACTCATTCAGTGTAAGATTAGCCCTTTCTGTTGTGTACTTAAAAACAAATCTTATAAAGGCATCTTTTTCTTTAGAGTCAGGCAATTCTTCAAATGAATATTTACTATTGTCGTCCTTTAAAACGTTCAATATGATGAACATGAAATCCTTTTTACATTGACTACTGTGTCTTTCGAGAAACAAAACTTTTATTGCCGTTTCAACATCTAAATCGCAAAGGCAATCAAAAACATACCGACTAAAAATAGGAACTTCTTCATTGTTTTTAACAGCTAAATAAACTTTCCATAAATTGCAATGTTCAAGGAATGTTTTAAAGGTCCAGTATATATTGCTATCCTTAGAAAATAATCCTTGCTTATCTAAAGAAAATAATCCTTGCTTATCTAACTGCTCAATTTCAGGAAATATTTTTAAAGCCTCGTTAAATACAGCTTGACCCTCTTGAACAGATTTAAGTTGTTTTGTATAACTCCCAAGAAGACTACAAAGAGCATCAATATTTTGTGGGAGTGCTAGATCTGTAGGTTTTTTTAACGCTTGTTCTATAGAATAATTGACGACTTCTTCAACTCCCTTACCTTTCAGTAAGGAGATAAAATTTTTCCATTCCGGAGTGGATTCAACCTCAGTATGTTTTGCAAAGATATCTTTGATAAGATTGCCGTTATTAATAATGTTATATCTAATTGTACTTAAATCACACTCAGTTAAACATTTGTTTAAAACAATCAATAATTTTTTCATATCATAATTCAATAAATCAAAAACGAAACTTGATAAATTAACACTATCAAATTTTCCTGTTTTGATAATCAAAACGTACTTCTTTAATAACCCTATAGTGATTTGTATTTTTGCAAATTCATCTTTAGCATCTGGATAGCGATTCAAAAGAGGCGTAGAAACAGACTTAATGGACTCAATAAGCTGTTTGGTTGTTTTGTTTTCTAAAAGTTGGTGTAAATCTTCAGAATTTTTTAGCTGTTCAGATAATTTTTTAACTGAATTCCTTAATTCATTTAATTCTGCTATTTGTTTTTGATCGCTTTTTAATTTCTTTAAGCTATCATATGCAGCAATCGTTTTCGTAGCTTCAAGTTTGTCAGCCTCAGTAAATGTATTCGCTGCGACCTCATTAATCCTATCTATTAGTTCAATGAAATTTTTGCATTTTTCTACATTTTGTTCTATTTCCTTTGTAATTTCTCCACTTGCAATAGATTGTTGAATTTCATGGTAGTTTATCTGAGGAAGACCAGGTAAAAGCATCGCTCGAAAGGTACGAGACCCATTCACTGGAATCAATTTATCTGACAGCATTAGAAAGTGATTATGAACGTTCGCTATCACTTCTTTTTGTGGATTACTTTTTAAAACTTCTCCCATGCATCCAGTAGTTTTTTGAAAGTAGTCATCTATAACCTTACTAACATCCGGAGAACTCCAAAAACAGGCTCTAACAGAACTAAAAACCCAGCCTATGTAGGGGACCTTAGCGAACCATCTGAGATGGATATGCTGAAGATTATCTTCGGTCTTATCTATAAACAAATCAGTTAGATATGTACACTGTTGTAAAGAAGTTTTACTATCTTCAATACCTTTAAAAATAATATTAAGGGTTGGTTGCATTGATTAGCCTTTATTAAACAAAATAACAACCATTATAAAGAAAATTTAGAAATAAGTCAAATTAAACGCAAAGACGCAGAGGCGCAAAGAATATCCTTTGCGCCTCTGCGTCTTTGCGTTTAAACTGTGTTTAAGATGCTTAACTTTTCAAGTTAGCCTGCAGCGTCTTCTCAAATTCACCAAGCTCTAAAGCACCCTCTTTTCTCAACACAACTTTGCCATTATTCATAAAAAAGATGGTTGGAAGAGCTGTCACTTTCAGCTTATCTACAAGATCTCTAGATTGATCTGCATCGATTGCCACAAATTTTACCTGACCGGCAAACTTGTTACTTAATATTTCAAACACGGGTTTTAGTCTCTTACATGCACCGCACCACGAGGTACTCACCACAACAATAGCCTTGCCAGGATACTGTTCAACCTCTTGTGAGTAATTATTTTGCGTGACGTTAATAATGCCGCCACTCTCTTTAGCCTCTAAGCTCACAAAAGAAAGGCATAACAAAAATAGTATCGCCAAATAACGCATTGTAACCTCCACTCGTTAAGAATCTAATCCTTCAACTATTGTGGACTCTTCCTGATTTTGTGTCAGCCAGGAAAAAAGCACAATAGAACATGAACTTAAAAGGAAGCCTGGGACCATAGCAGGGATGGGGATAAGTGCTTCATGCGGATAGAAGAAATCCCATAAAGCCGCGACAACTCCTCCAGTCAAGATACCAGCAATAGCTCCAGTGCGGTTAGTCATAGGCATAAATAGCGAAAAGAGAATCACAGGTCCAAAAGCGCATCCGAGTCCAGTCCATGCGTACAGTACAGCTTCGAGAACAGTCGTAGAGCGAATAAAAGCCACACCCAGAGAAAGCAGAGTAATAAAGATCACGCAACCTCGGGTCACTCTTAACAATCTTCTTGGAGAAGCTTTACTATTGATAATCTTTCCATAAAGGTCTTCACTCAATATCGACGAGCAGACCAGCACCTGGGAGTCCATCGTAGACATATTAGCAGCAATGATGGCACAGAGGACAATTCCGCCAAAGAAGGGGTGGAAAATCTGCTTCACCATTTCTACAAAAACAAGCTCAGGATTACCTAACCCATTAGGAAAGTAACCCAATCCCACCAATCCCACACAGACAGCGCTTGTCAATGCAATTGCCTGCCAAGTCATGCCAAAATACATCGACTTACGCAGCTCTTCAGGTTTGCGGATACCCATAAATTTTGTTACAATATGGGGTTGTCCAAAGTAGCCCAAGCCCCATCCTAGAGCCAGAAAAATAATCGTCAGCAGGGAAGAAAAAGAGAGATCAGCAATAGGGCTAAGAGAGATCTCATTTTGTATAGCCGCCTGTTCAATCGCACCAAATCCACCCGCAATTTTGCTGAAAGCGACGATAGGCACGAGAGTAATCATAATAATCAAAAAGATTGCCTGAAAAAGATCTGTCCAGGCAACAGTGATAAATCCGCCCGCAAATGTGTAAGCCATCACCACGAATGATGCAAACGCCAGACCCCAGTAGTAGTCGATCCCAAAAACAGACTCGATCAAATACCCCATAGCGATCAATCCAGCGCATAGGTAGCAGGTCATAAAGAAGACGAGCATCAGAGCAGTTAAGATACGCAGAGTTCCGCTGCTGTCATGGAATCTCTTTTCGAAAAAAGAGGATAAAGTATTTGCTTGATATTTCTCCGTCGCTAGGCGCAGCCTCTTTGCCACTAAAAGCCAGTTTAATAACATTCCAAAAAACAGACCTAAAGCTGTCCAGATTTGAGGCAAACCCCCGATATAAATCGCTGCAGGAAAAGCCATAAATAGCCAGGCACTCATATCGCTCGCATGTGCGGATAATGCAGTCACCCAAAAGTTCAGAGAGCGATTACCTACGATAAAATCGGTAGAAGTGCGCATCGTCTTGTGTGAAATAATCGCAATCACACCAAGCAATGCAAAATAAATAGCAAAAGCTATCACTACAGGAGTATTCATTCTTCTTCCTAGAAAAAGTACATATTTTTGCAAATCTCTACTCTATAAGTCAAGGAAGATGTTGGACTTCCTTAATCCCATTTTTATCGATGATTAATCGATACTTTTCGAGCGAGACCTTTGTCGATAAATCCGACTGTACTACTGTATTTTTTAGGATAATATTGATGTGATAGGTCTTCGGAAGCTCAATTTCTACGATTTTGTTACTTTTTGTATCGAGAAAGCTATACGGCTGGTAGGGGTCTCCCGCTTTCGATACAAAAGGATGAATATTAAATCGCGAAATTGTCGTCAATACCGAACGATTTCGGTAGAGATGGCTGTATAAACTCACACTATTCTTGTAATACATGATTTTTTCTGGGCGTTGAAAAGTCTCCAGCGTAGAGTGAAACTGATGGTGTCGAATTTTCATGATTTCAGGATCCACTGCATCAGAATCCACAAAGGTAAACAGCTCCATTAAACCCCCCAGGAGTTTTGAGTTATCAGGGGAGCGAATCTCCGTTTTATAGTTAGCGAGCCATCCAAATCCACGTATAGAGGGGATAGAGCGTAAACCTTCTTTAATCCGATCCTTAAGAATGTAAAAAATGATCGTTAGAAAAATATAAGGCTCAGAACTCTGTACAAACAGCAATGTCTGAGATGTATATAAAATCAAAAAAACTAGCATCGCAATTCCAGCTGCAATGCTTCCAATAATATTGCGATGCCTATTCATCAGGGCATCGCGGCTGGCAATCAAATGCAGAACATCAATCACAAACTTATTCAGAAGGCTTTGACGGTATAGTACCTCACTATCAGCTTTAGAATTCTTCTCTGGGGTAGCATAAGGCGGAAAATACTTAATTCTGATCTCTTTCTCCTCATTCAAAACAGAACAGATTAATGCATCACTCGATGTCAAAGAGGCCTCTTCACGATTTCTCAAATGCTTTAAGAGCCAAATAAAATAGTAATCTGCCGTGCTGCTTAAAAATTCGTCGATATACGCCGTAGTGATCGCTGTCTCAGACTGCTCCGGATAGGGTAGATGATGCATAAAATCCCTAAACAAATGGCGTAACTGTCGCCATTTTTGGCATAGCTGAAAGATAGATTGATTAATTTTGTCACACTGCTCAGCATTTCTACTCAAAAGCAGAGATAATATAATTTTATGAACCTCCTCTCTCAATGCACTGCGCACGACATTAGCAAATAACTTTAACTCCTCTTCAAGTTCCTTTGGCTTATTTTTATAATTTGAAAGATGTTTTAAAGGGGAATCTTGATTCTTTAAGTCCAAAAGCTCGTCAAAGGTAAATATAGGCGTCTTATACCGTATAAAATTCGTTTGATCTTTAAAAAAATCATCCGCTGTATAGGTCTGTGAGTTCACTATCAACGCATTTGGAACAAATATAAAAAATTCTTGAGTATGAATATTTTTTGATGCCGTAGGCAGAGGGGCAAATTCTGACTTTAATTCGAACTGCCACCGGTCCCGGAAATGAATCTCTCCAGTCTGTATCTCTTTCAAAAACTTATCCATAAAGTACCTTTTTATAGATTCTCTTGAAATTAAACAATTTTTGTTGTAAACTATTTATTATCAAACCTTTTTGAATCAGTTATGTTCCAATTAACAAAAAATATTTTTAATCCTCTGTTTAGCCTCATCCTAGTACTCCTATCCGCAGGCTACTTCGTCACCTACTCCACACTACTTCTCAACGAACAAGGATATAGTGACTACCTCGTAGGCCTAATGCACGCTGCCTATTACGTTGGAATGTTCCTCTCAGCCTTCGTTTGCGAACGACTTTTGTCCCATCTCGGCCTCGCACGCTCCTTCGCACTTGCTGGAACCATCTCCTCCATCTCCATCCTCATCATGAGCTGCACCTACGACCCCTGGACATGGATCGCCATGCGCTTCCTGGCTGGTGCTTGCATGGGCATGGTCTATATCGTCATCGAAAGCTGGCTCCTAGCTTATAGCACAGAATTCATTCGCGGGCGTATCCTCGCCATCTACACCATCTTCCTCTACACAGCTCAAGCCGCCGGACAGCACCTCCTAGACATAGTCAGCCCTCTAGACAGCATTCCTTTTATCGTCGCAGCAGCTCTGACAATGGCTGGAGTCCTACCTCTCCTCTACGACACGCGCACTGTCCCCTACAAAGCTTCAGAATCAGAAATCAGCTCTAGCTGGCTTCAAATGCTCAAAAACTCTCCCTTTGGAGTCCTAGGCGGAGCCTTTTCAGGAGCCATCTTAGGCGCAATCTACAGCTTCTCACCCATCTTCGCCGTAGACTACAGCATCTCTCCAGCACAGCTAATGAGCATCACCATCTTTGGTGGAGTAGCCCTACAATGGCCCCTTGGAAAAATTTCTGACCACTTCAATCGCCATACCGTCCTTATCGCCACAAGTCTACTCATATTAATTCCCTCAACATGCATTTTTCTCTTTCCTACAGCAGAAGTACTCGTTCTCATCAGTTCGTTCCTCCTAGGAGGTCTCTCCTTTACCATCTACCCCCAAAGCATCTCCTGTGTCATCGCACAAGGAAAAAATGTCTCTTTTCCTTCAGCAGTGGCAGTCCTCTTACTTACCTACGGTCTAGGCTCCTCCTTTGGACCCATCTTCGCCTCCTTCTTTACTAGCAGCAGCTTAGGCAGCTCCTCCCTCTATCTCTACTTCTCCTGTATCTCTCTCCTCCTCGCTTTCCTAGGAATTGCTACCTTCCAGCAAAAAAAACTTGCAGTTTCAAAAGAAATTTCTTAAATTATAAAAATTCTATTTCTGTTAAACTAAATTTGAGAATAGACAGTTGCAACCCAGGGAGTTGATATGCGATTTGTATTAAATTTTATTTTTTTCGGGTTGTTATTTTTTATTATTTGGAAATTCTTCCCAGAGGCCTTCCATACACTTGTTACTTGGGTAACAGCACTCTACGACTGGCTATATCATTTATTCCATAGCCTTTTCGAACAAGTCAATAAGGCCGAAGCAACCAAAGAAGCTCCAAAAGCAGCCCTACTGCTGCCTTGGCTTTTCTGGAAGAAATAAATTTCTAACAAGTCTACACGTTACTGTAGACTTGTTTTTTAAAATATAATAGAGCATCAGACTGGCAATCGCTGAAAAGAAGCACCAGACTGATACGAATGCGTATATGTAAAAATAAGTCGTAATAGCCGCTAAAATCCCAATCACCACCCCAAACCATGCCAGATTCGGAATCGACGAAATCAAAAGAGGCACTATAATAATAATCCCATACGCCCAAAGTAAGTCAGGAGGAGCGCTACCCAAATAGACTATCCTATGGTTGATCGTTACAACACCAATCTGTTGTGACAGAGCAAAGATAATAAACAGAATGTCCAAAATAAGCCCTACCCCTGTAAATCCCCAAAGAATCAATGCACGCGTCCTATTTGGCTCAGCGATCGCCACCGAAAAAGGAATCCATAAAGGCCAAACTAAAAATGCAATAGTCAGGTAAACATATTTACACACATTCACTAACCAGAGCGGAATCTCATGTGTAAAAGAAATCCATAAAATTCCTTCAGAAAATTGTTGCAATGCCAACATAATGGGAATTAGAGCTAACCAACGAAGAATAGGCATCGATACTGTGCGCAGAGTAGCAATACCAATAGAACCTATAACTGCACCGCCAACAAAACTGGCTTCAGCAGAGAAACACATAAAGACTCCTACAAACTAATGAAAACCACCTTAAATATAAAATAATTATTATGCGATCAATTTCTTTTGACACTATAGACTCAGAAAAGTGGGCCCAGTTCTTAGAAGTGGCGGCTGATAAACTTCAAAATCCTGAAAAAAATGAATATGGACTTTATCACCAAGGTAATGAACTTATCTTATTGAAAATCAAAAACTTAAATAAGAACAACTTAGAACACCCCATCAACGAACAGCTTCTCTCACAACACCTCTGGAACGTCTTCAGCCGTATGGAGTATGTTGACCAGACCCTCCGTGCCATCAAAGCAATAAATATCATCACGTCAAAAAATTTATTTATCCAGCCTAGCACACTCTCAAAATGGATTTTTAAACCCCTATATTTATTAGGACTCGCAAACTGCTTTGGAATGATTCAATTCTATCACCTACCCTACATGTTCGAATACGAAGTAACTAGAGTCGTAGCCCAATGCTACGAGGCCCTTTCATCCTGCCTAGAAAATTCTTCAGAAGAATATATCTCAAGCTTTCAAAAAGGCATGTCAGAAGCTAAAAAGGTATGGATGGTTACTCATCCAGATAAAACAAAAGGAAAAGAACTCTCACTAAAAGATATAAGTTTTATGCAAGCCTATGAAAAGATCCAAGAGCTTTTTAAAAAATATGGCACTAATCCAAAAGAACTTGACTCACTTCGCGAGTTATTCTAAATTGCCTGTAATAAAATTTTTGATACAGAGGGAGACATGAAAGTTTTACTATTGACTTGTAGCTATGCAGCTTTTAAGACCCAAGATGGGCACACCTTCTCTGCCCGTACCTTCGATGGAACCACAAGAGATAATATCCAAAAGGTTCAAACAACAACTGACCAGGTTCTTGGTTATAGCGCAGTCATTGACACAGTCAAAAATATCATCTTGGATGGTATGAACTGTATAGGTCTATCTATTTCAGCACTTGGACAGGAAAGAGCTGTCTATCAAACAGTGCCTGAAGGAAAAGAAAAACAAGCCTTACTCGTCAATGAAATTGGACCCTATATTTTAGGTACATGCGCTACAGTTCAAGAAGTCAAAGAAACATTAGAAAGCTTCTATGTACACGGAAATCAAGATACACCTCTCTTAAGTTTCGCTTTTTGCGATGCAGAAGGAAAACAGCTCTTTGTCGAATATGTGGATGGAAAACCCACATTTCGCGAGCTCGAAGATGAGCCCGGAATTCTTACCGAAAACGCAGAGCCCTCCTGGTTCAATCAAAAAGGACCTCAGACAGCCGACAACAAAGGCCCCACATCTGCAGAACGCTTTCAGAGACTTGTCAAGGCCTTTCAAGAAACAAAACAACCTGAAAACTGCGCCAACGGCCAATATTTTGCTTATCAGCTTATGAACCGCGTCACCATTAAGAAAGGAGAGTGGTGGGTATTTCCAGGCGAAGGAAAAAATCTCCCCTGTTATACACAGTATACCGTTATTCGCGACCATAAAAATAAACAATTTTCTTACTCCTATGTAGATGAAGTACCCAAGTAAAGGATAGAAATACCCCATGTTGAACAGTTGATTTCTTGGGTTACGCTTTATGAACAGCAGACCGGAAAATACCTTTCAGAGTATTTTGGCATTAAGTATGCCGGAAAATTGTCGCGAGTCACAAAATATAATGGCGAGTACTACGATTGTTTGTTGGTTAGAAGCTCCTTTAAGAAGTGACAGTTTAAATCAAAAACTCATTTTGAACGAGCAAAGCGAGTTCCCTGGAGTCTATTTTGTGCATATTTGCAATCGGTCAATTAAGATAGAATTTCTAAATTCGGTCATATTATCACGGTATTGCCCAAATTATCACGAATAGTGACAAATTTTAATACGGAAAATGTCCGAATTAGGTGTAATTCGGACAAAATCAGGTTAATTCGGACAAAAAACTAGAGAAAATTG